>JACCDX010497186.1_pt1 | contig 36347 bp, 33 predicted proteins | sample 7449681 | NCBI WGS metagenome assembly JACCDX01 (sample SAMN15323450, study PRJNA562643) | freshwater metagenome | isolation source: river surface water | place: USA:Blue River Watershed | collected 2017-08-18
AACGACCCCAAGACCAAGCCGTTCGGATTGGTTTGTATTCCTTGTCCAAGGCGATGCCATCGCCTGCATCGTCTGTCAATTTATCCCAGTGAACGGAGCGTTCCAAATGCGATTAATTCAATCTACCCCCAACTTTCAACGCCGAACCCTTCTGCTAGGCATGGTCGGCTCCATGGTGCAACTCTCGGGTTGCGGCGGTGGCGGTTCTGATGTTGCAGGTTTGTCCAGTGGCGGAACCGGCTCGTTCACCAGTGGCACGATTTCAGGATTGGGCTCCATCATCGTGAACGGCATTCGCTATGACGATACCAATGCCAACAAGATTTCACGCGACGATGACAGCTCATTCAGTGGTGATTTGAGGGTGGGTATGGTGGTGTCGATTCAAGGCTCGCCGGTGGTCGCTGCGACGACCGCAAATGGCACCGCCACAGCCACGGCCTATCGCATCAGCTGCGGCAGTGAATGGCAAGGTCCCGTGTCAAGCGTGAGTGTAGGGGCAAGCAGCTTTGTGATGTTGGGCCTGACAGTGGATGTATTGGCCAGCACCGTGTTTGAAGGTGCGGGGGTGACACAGCTGTCGGCGTTGAATGTGTCGCACTTTGTGGAAGTTCATGGTTATGTAGACCAAACCACAGGAAATCTCCAAGCCACACGCGTTGAAGCATCCACGACACAGCCTGCGCACTACAAACTCAGTGGTGTGGTTAACAGTTTTGATGGCGTGCAACATACGTTCAAGTTGGGTCTTGTGTCACAGCCCTCGAGTCAAATTAGTTGGGTGGATGACGCCAACACCACGGTTCCGAGTAGTTGGGGTAATGGTGTCTTTGTGCGTGTCACGATGACGCCTGCGTTGCAGGCCACAAAAGTCCGATTGCTCACATCGCCAATGGCTCAATTGAATGCAGAGGACGAGCACGATGCTGAGATTCATGGCTATATATCAACGTATACCTCGAATGCTGATTTCATCGTCAACGGCATCCCCGTTGATGCAAGCAACGCACGCCTTGCGGGTGGCACCTTGAGGGTGGGGGTGCGCGTTGAAATTCACGGAAGCATCAGCAATGGCGTTTTAGTCGCAACCAAAGTTGAGACACCCAGCAACACGGATGTGGCAACACACGAATTTGAATTCCACGGAACCGTCACTAATTTGAACGGTGGCGCACAGACATTTGATCTGCATGGACTCACATTTGGCTACAACGGCAGCACCAATATGCACGGAGTCACCCTCGCCAACGGTCTGAGTCTTGAACTCAAAGCCACGCGTGCATCGGGTGCATGGCTGGTGAAAGAAATTCAGCTAGACGATTAATTTTTCATTCACAACCAGAGGTAAACATCATGACCCGCAAAACAAATTTGACGCATCTCATCATCACCACGGTCGCTGCAGCGATGCTGATTCTTCCTCCTGCTGCGCGTGCAGACATTGTGGACACACAAGATCTCGCTGCGCAGACCCAAACAGAGCAAGACCGTGCGAAGGTGCAAAGTTTTGTAGAACGCGCCACCGTGAAAGAAAAGCTCGAAGCCATGGGCGTGGATGGCTTGTTAGCCAAAGACCGTGTCGCAGCCTTGAGTGAGCAAGAGGTTCACGCATTGGCCGAACGTATTGATGCCATGCCCGCTGGCGGCACCTTGAGCCAAATGGACATGGTCGTGATTTTGTTGATCGCAATTTTGGTGGCTATCGCACTTTAAAAAGAGAGGTCTTTATGTATCTCGATCAATTCATCAAGCCTTTATGGGGCGTGGTTCTCTTATGCGGCGCTTTGTTTTCGTCTGTCACTTGGGCCGACCGTCCTGAAGGCGCAGGGCAGGGTAAGCGCCCGCGTATGCAAGAGCAACGCATGCATGACGACCGCGCGTCGGATGAGGTCAGAGAGCTGAGATCGCCAGGTCAAGGCTCGTTTTTCGAACTTCGCCATCAGCAGGCGACCCGTGATATTTATGGCCAACAAATGGCACAAGGTAAATGCCCACCTGGCTTAGCTAAAAAGGGAAATGGCTGCTTGCCGCCTGGTCAAGCGAAGCCGTGGGCGATTGGTCGACCTCTGCCTGCCGATGTGGTGCTTTATCCCGTGCCACTTGAATTACAACGGCGCTTGGGACCACCTCCGACTGGCTACAAATACGTGCGCGCAGCCAGTGATATTTTGCTGATTGCCGTGGGCACCAGCATGGTGATTGATGCGATTGAGGATTTAGGTGGGCTTTGAGCGCAGTCTTTTCGCTGGGTTAGTGGCAGCGCTCGTGATCGGTATGTCAGGCTGCGCCTCGGTGAGTCATCTGAGTGGCTTTGAAACAAGTGCTGGGCTGCCTCATTCGGTTGAATTGAGCGATGTGGCGTTTTACCCGCAAACGCAAGATCAATGTGGTCCTGCCGCTTTAGCGACCGTCCTAGAACACGCGGGCGTCGCGCGCACCTTGCAACAACTGGAGGGCGATGTGTATGTGCCCCAGCGCCAAGGCAGTCTTCAGTTGGAGATGCTCGGTGGTGCTCGGCGTGCTGGCGTTTTGCCTTACCTGTTGCCGCGTGAGCTTCATGCTTTATGGCGCGAAGTGGCGGCGGGACATCCGGTGGTGGTGTTGCAAAACATGCGTTGGGATTGGTGGCCGGTGTGGCACTACGCTGTGGTGGTGGGGTATGACCTAGACGCAAACACGGTGACTTTGCGCTCGGGCGATCAAAAGCACTTGGTCATGGCTGTGGTTGATTTTGAGCAAAGTTGGGCGAAGGCCAGTTCTTGGGCATTCGTGGCGTTGCCGCCTGATGAATTGCCTGCAACAGCCTCTGCCGAGGCCTTCGTCGAAGCCGCAATGACGCTTGAACGTGTGGCCCCAATTCAAGCCGCACAGGCGTATCAAACGGCGCTTCAAGCGTGGCCGGATAACTTAGAGGCGCATCTTGCTATGGGCAACAGCTATTACAGACAGCGCGATTTACAAGCCGCCCAAATGCACTACGAACAAGCCATTGCGCATCATCCCGATGCAGCAGACGCATGGAACAATTTGGCGCAAGTGTTGTACGAAACGCACCAATGGGCGCGAGCTAAACAGGCGATTGACAAAGCGGTTGTCTTGGGTGGTGCGCGGCTGACGCGCTACAAAGCGACGCAACGGGCCATCGAAGAAAGAATGTAGCCCTACATGCCTGTGCATTTGCGAAAAAGTGGAGCGGGTGACGGGAATCGAACCCGCGTTATTTGCTTGGGAAGCAAGAGTCCTACCATTGAACGACACCCGCATAAGTCTGGATTGTAGGTGCAGGTGATCTGGGCTAGTATTAAAAGCAGTTGGTATTTCATAGAGGGAGCGCTGTATGACAACATTCACAAAAATTTGTCTCTACCTGTCTATGTTGTTGCCCATGTGGGCCTCTGCGCAAAGCTGCAACGACATCAAGGACAAAGACAAGGCCAACTACTGCCGTGCACTCGATACCAATGACAAAGCTTATTGTCAGAAGATTGGTGGCAACGATTTGCTCAATCTATGTATGGGCAAAGTCGAGAATGACATCAAATACTGCCGCCGCATCACCACCGACAAAATCAAGAAACGCTGTGAAAACAGCATTCGCTGAAAACAAAACAGCATCCACTTGGGATGCTGTTTGGGGATGGGCACGACGCAGATTTAGGCTTGTGCCAGCGCTTGCTGCATGACTTTGCCCACTTGGTTGAAGTAGTCTTGTGCCGCTTGTGTAGGCACCAAATATTTGGTGCGGCGGTTCTTGCCTTCAAACACAGTATCAATCATGCCGAGTTCACGCAATTGGTCGAGTTTGCGGTGAATCGTCGCTGGGGAAGCGATGGCGTTCAAGCCCATGGCATCTGTCACCGTTAAAGGTTTTTCTTGCGCATGACGCACGGCAATTACTTCTAATAGTTTCTTGGCATCCAAATCAATGGCAGGTGCGTTTGCGCCACCGTCCAGTGCATGGATGAGATTGAGAAAGCGCAAATAAATTTGTTTGGAGTCCATAAAAGTTGCGTGGATGTTTGTAGGTAATTGTAGGAAATTGCCAGAATTGTATCGAAACCAGTTTTGTGAAAAATTCGCAAAACCACGTAGATAAAAGGGTTTGCACATTATTGAAGGATGTCGCCCAAACACAAGTATTTCATTTCTAAATACTCATCCATGCCGTGGCTGGAACCTTCGCGACCCAAACCCGATTGCTTCACCCCGCCAAACGGCACATGCTCGGTGGCGATGATGCCCACGTTGATGCCCACCATGCCGTATTCCAGCGCTTCGCTCACACGGTAAATGCGGCCAATGTCGCGGCTGTAAAAGTAACTGGCTAAGCCAAACTCGGTGTTGTTGGCTGCGTCAATCGCTTCTTGTTCTTTGTGAAAACGAAAGACTGGTGCGAAAGGGCCAAAGGTTTCTTCGCGGGCGCACAGCATGTCAGCGCGTGCCTCGGCGATGACGGTGGGTTCAAAGAACTGGCCATCTAGCTTACGGCCTCCCACCATGATCCTGCCGCCTTTGTGAATCGCGTCTTGCACATGGCGTTCGACTTTTTCAACGGCAGCGTTTTCAATCAACGGGCCTTGCACCACACCTTCGTCAAAGCCGTTGCCTACTTTGAGGGTTTTGACTTTGGCCGAGAACTTTTGCACAAACTCGTCATACACCGCGTCTTGCACGTAAATGCGATTTGCGCACACGCAGGTTTGGCCGGCGTTGCGGTATTTGCTGGCCATGGCGCCTTCGACGGCGCTGTCGATGTCGGCATCGTCAAACACGATGAAGGGGGCGTTGCCACCTAGCTCCAAGGCCAGCTTTTTGATACTGGGTGCCGACTGCGCCATCAAGATGCGCCCCACTTCGGTGGAGCCGGTAAAGCTGATGTGGCGCACGATGTCGCTGCTGCAAAACACCTTGCCAATGGCAATGCTGTTGTCGCTGTCGGCGGTGATGATGTTCACCACGCCTGCGGGAATGCCTGCGCGAATGGCCAACTCAGCAGCGGCCAAGGCAGTGAGAGGCGTGAGTTCGGCGGGTTTGATGACCACGGGGCAGCCCGCAGCCAAAGCCGGCGCCACTTTGCGCGTGATCATGGCCAGGGGGAAGTTCCACGGCGTGATGGCGGCGCATACACCGATGGGTTGCTTGAGCACCATCAAGCGGCGGTTGTTGTCAAACTGGGGCAGGGTTTCGCCGTTGACGCGCTTGGCCTCTTCGGCAAACCACTCGACAAAGCTGGCGCCATAGGCCACTTCGCCTTTGGCCTCGGCAAAAGGTTTGCCTTGTTCGGCAGTCATGATGCGGCCCAAGTCTTCTTGGTTGGCCATCAGCAGGTCAAACCATTTACGCAACAAGATGCTGCGCTCTTTACCCGTTTTGTTGCGCCAGGCAGGCCATGCCGCGTTGGCTGCGTCAATGGCGGCTTCGGCGTCTTGGGCTGCGAGGTTGGCCACATCGACCAGCTTCTTGCCTGTTGCAGGGTCATGCACATCAAAACGGCTGGCTCCCTTGACCCAATGGCCATTGATCAATGCATCGGTCTTGAGCAGTGTCGGGTCGTTGAGCAAAGAAAGGGGCGCTGTCTTCATGTCCATGTGAAGGTCTCCAAATTTGATGGATCAGAGCATACCGCTGGCCCAGTGCCCGTGATGACTCTGGGGTGACACCCAAACCTATAATTTGAGGATGACTACACCCAAATTCACCGTCGCTGATATTCGCAAAACATTTCTGGACTTCTTTGAGTCCAAAGGCCACACCGTGGTGGCCTCTAGCCCCTTGGTGCCGGGCAATGACCCCACTTTGATGTTCACCAACTCGGGTATGGTCCAGTTCAAAGACGTGTTCTTGGGTTCTGACAAGCGCTCTTATGTGCGCGCCGCCTCGGTGCAAGCTTGTTTGCGCGCTGGTGGCAAGCACAACGACTTGGAAAACGTGGGCTATACCGCGCGTCATCACACCTTCTTCGAAATGTTGGGCAACTGGTCGTTTGGCGACTACTTCAAACGCGAATCACTCAAGTGGGCGTGGGAGTTGTTGACTGAGGTCTACAAGCTGCCAGCCGACCGTTTGCTGGCCACCGTCTACCAAGAAGACGATGAAGCCTATGACATTTGGACGAAAGAAATTGGCCTGCCACCCGAGCGCGTGATTCGCATTGGTGATAACAAAGGCGGCCGCTACAAGAGCGACAACTTCTGGATGATGGCTGACACTGGCCCATGCGGTCCTTGCTCTGAAATCTTCTACGACCATGGCGACCACATCCCAGGCGGCCCTCCTGGTAGCCCCGACGAAGACGGCGACCGCTTCATCGAAATCTGGAACAACGTGTTCATGCAGTTCAACATGGCCGAAGACGGCAGCGTCACCCGCTTGCCCGCGCCTTGCGTGGACACGGGCATGGGCTTGGAGCGCTTGGCTGCCATCTTGCAACATGTGCACAGCAACTACGAAATCGACATCTTCGATGCCCTCATCAAAGCCGCTGCACGCGAAACAGGTTGCAAAGACTTGGGCCACAAGAGCCTGCGCGTCATTGCCGATCACATCCGTGCCACCTCGTTCTTGGTGAGCGATGGCGTGGTGCCCAGCAACGAAGGCCGTGGCTATGTGCAACGTCGCATCATCCGCCGCGCCATTCGCCACGGCTATTTGTTGGGTCAGAAAAAACCGTTTTTCCACAAGCTCGTGCCTGACTTGGTCAAGCTCATGGGCGATGCCTACCCCAACATGGCCAGCCAAGCCGAGCGCATTGCGTCGGTGTTGAAGGCCGAAGAAGAACGCTTCTTTGAAACCCTCGAAGTGGGCATGTCAATTTTGGATGCCGCATTGCAAGGCGGCGCGAAAGTGTTGCCAGGTGAAGTGGCGTTCAAGCTGCACGACACCTATGGCTTCCCACTCGACTTGTCTGCCGATGTGTGCCGCGAGCGTGGCCTGAGCGTGGACGAAGCAGGTTTTGCTGCGGCAATGGAAAAACAAAAGAGCCAAGCTCGTGCCGCAGGCAAGTTCAAGATGGACAAGACTTTGGAGTACACCGGCGCAGGCAATGCATTTGTGGGCTATGACGACCTCAAAGCGACCGCCAAAGTGGTGGCGGTGTATTTGGATGGCAACTCCGTGGCCGAACTCAAGCATGGCCAGACAGGCGTGGTGGTGTTGGACACCACACCCTTCTACGCTGAGAGCGGCGGCCAAGTGGGTGACCAAGGCGTGTTAGTCAGTGGCTCTGCCCAATTCGCGGTGGAAGACACCTTGAAGATCAAAGCCGATGTGTACGGCCATCATGGCACTTTGACCCAAGGCACCTTGGCCGTGGGCGACCATGTGGATGCCCAAGTCAACACAGACCTGCGCGCCGCCACCGTGCGCAACCACTCGGCCACCCACTTGATGCACAAAGCCTTGCGCGAAGTGCTGGGCGACCACGTGCAACAAAAAGGCAGCTTGGTGAATGCCGAGCGCACACGTTTTGACTTTGCGCACAACGCACCCGTGACCGATGCGCAGATTCGGGAGATCGAAGCCAAGGTCAACGCCGAAATTTTGGCTAACGCCGCTGCACAAGCGCGTGTGATGGACATTGAGTCAGCACAAAAAACGGGCGCCATGATGCTCTTCGGTGAGAAGTACGGCGAGACCGTGCGCGTGCTCGACATCGGCTCTAGCCGCGAGCTGTGCGGTGGTACCCACGTCAAAGCCACGGGCGATATTGGCTTGTTCAAAGTGGTGGCAGAAGGCGGCGTGGCCGCTGGTGTGCGCCGCATTGAAGCCGTCACAGGTGCCAACGCGCTGGCTTATTTGCAGTCGCTCGAAGATTCCGTGACCCAAGCTGCTGGCGCACTCAAAGCGCCCCCCACAGAGCTCAACGCACGTTTGGCCCAAGTGTTGGAGCAAATCAAAACGCTCGAAAAAGAAGTCTCTGCCCTCAAAGGCAAAGTGGCTTCGGCCCAGAGCGATGAGTTGATGACACAAGCGGTGGACATCAAAGGCACCAAGCTCTTGGTGGCCAAGCTCGACGGCGCCGACGCCAAAACTTTGCGCGACACCATGGACAAGCTCAAAGACAAGATGAAGTCTGCCGTCATCGTGTTGGCGGCTGTGGACGGCGAGAAGGTCAACATCGCCGCAGGCGTGACGGCCGACAACACAGGCAAAGTCAAAGCGGGCGAGATGGCCAACTTTGTGGCCAGCCAAGTGGGCGGCAAAGGCGGTGGCAAGCCTGACATGGCGATGGCCGGTGGCACCGATGCCGCAGCCTTGCCCAAGGCCTTGGCCAGCGTGCAAGCTTGGGTGACTGATCGCTTGTGATGCGCATGAATGCTCGTTCACACGACATGCAAGTAAAGGCCCAACCGGTGTTGGGCCTTTTTCTTGGCGTTTGTCTTGCGGTGTTGCTGTCAAGCTTTGCGGCTCCTAAGGCGTGGGCGCAGTTCGACAAAACCGCATGGCCCGCCAAAGTGGTCACGCCCAATATTGAAGCAGTCGATTTGCAAGGCAAAGCATGGAACACCACCGAGCTCGCAGGCAAAGTGGTGGTGCTCAATTTTTGGGCCACATGGTGCGCACCCTGCAAAGACGAATTACCTACATTGCAAACGCTGCACGACATCAGTGATGCACACACTGTGGTGCTCACCATCAACGTGCGTGAGCCCGCCGCACGCGCTGCGCGTTACATGCAAAGCACGGGCATGACATTTCCTGTCATCTCTGATACCAAAGGCGAGTTGGCCAAGCGCTGGGGTGTCTCGGTCTATCCCACCACCATCCTCATCGCGCCTAATGGTCAAGCGCGCTGGCGCATCATGGGGGATGTGGACTGGAGCGGGGCACAGGCCAATGCATGGTTGGTCGAAGTTCGCCAAAACGCTTCACCGCCAAGCGTGCCTGCGAAACCCGCAACCCTCAAGCGATAATCTGCCCGCCTCATGCGCTTTGTGTGAGGTGACCTGCTTTCGGGGCATCTAAGTATGTGCCGACAGGTCTCTTCATTTATTCGGAGCTCTCTTTTATGACTCTCGTGCGTCGTTCCCTTCTCAAGGGGGCAGCAGCTGCGTGCGCCCTCAGTGGTGTGCCTGGCTTTGCGTTGGCCCAAACATCTTCTCCAGCCGCTCGCCGTTTTGAGCCACAAGCGGGCCAGTGGCGCACGTTTGAAGTCACCACCCGTGTCGACTTGGCTGACAGCAAAGGCGCTGCCTCCCGCGTGTGGTTGCCCGTGCCCAGCATCAACTCGGATTGGCAACGCTCATTAGAAAGTAATTTCAGCAGCAACGGCACCTCACGCATGACAAGTGACGGCACCGAGGGCGCACGCATGCTCTACACCGAGTTCGCGGCTGGCGTGACCCCATTTGTCGAGGTGACCAGCCGCGTGCAAACCCAAAGCCGTTTTGTGGACATCCACAAGTCCACCGACCACGCGTTCGCGCGTGAAGATGCAGACACTTTGCGCCACTACACACGCCCCACACATTTGTTGCCCACCGATGGCATCGTGCGCACCACCGCACTCAAAGCCACGCAAGGCGCAAAGACCGACGCACAAAAAGCACGCGCCATTTACGACTGGGTGGTGGCCAACGCATGGCGTGAGCCCAAGACCCGTGGCTGCGGCGAAGGCGACATCAAAGCCATGCTGGAGACGGGTAACTTAGGCGGCAAGTGTGCCGACATCAACGCCTTGTTCGTGGGCCTGTGCCGCTCGGTCGGCGTGCCCGCACGCGATGTGTATGGTATTCGCTTGGTGCCTTCGGCCTTTGGTTACAAAGAGTTGTCGGGCAACCCCGCCAGCTTGAAAGGCGCACAACACTGCCGCGCCGAGGTGTATTTGCAAACCCACGGTTGGGTGGCGATGGACCCCGCAGACGTGGCCAAAGTGATGCGCCTGGAAACCCCAGAGTGGATCAAGCGCACCGACAACGCCGTGGTGCAGCCCGTGTACAACCGTTTGTTCGGTGGTTGGGAAGGCAACTGGATGGGCTGGAACACCGCACACGATGTGGCCTTGCCCGGTAGCAAAGAAGAGCGCTTGGGCTTCTTGATGTATCCCGTGGCTGAGACGGTGGAGGGCCGCGCGGACTCTTACGCGCCGGACACCTTCAAGTACCAAATCACAGCACGCGAAATCAAGGCTTAAGGGCTTGAAGCGTTGTGCTTCACAGCGCAAGGCTCAAACGCAATGCGCTGTGAAACTCTCTGGCCTCGCCCGTGACGGGGTCAGTGAAGGCCACGCTTTTAGCGAGGAGCTGCAACGGTTTGCTGAAGTCTTCTTCCGCATCTGGCCCGCGCAACACGGTGGGGTAAAACTGGTCGCCTTCTAGTGGCAAGCCCAGCGCCATCATGTGCACGCGCAGTTGATGGCGTTTGCCGCTGACAGGCTCTAGCTGGTACAGCGCACGGGCTCCCTCAACTTTGAGCAAGCTGATGCGTGTCTCACTGTTGGGCTCGCCATCCACCTCTTGTGTTCTGAAGAAAAGTTCGTCGGGTTGTAGGCGACTGATGTGCACGCGCGGCAGCGTTAATGCGGGGTTGAATGCTGCCACTGCTTCGTACACCTTGTGCATTTCTTTGTCGCGAAATAGGGCGTGATAGGCATCGCGGTCTTGCCGACGTTTGCCAAACATCACAAGGCCGGCCGTTTCGCGGTCGATGCGGTGCAAAGGCACGAGGTCGTCATGGCCTGTGAGGTGTTTCAGTTGTACCAACAAGCTTTGCTGCACATAGCGACCCGCTGGTGTGACGGGCATGAAGTGCGGCTTGTCGGCCACGATCAAGTGCTCGTCTTCAAACACGATGCTGGACTTTTGGGGCAGCACGGGTTCGTTGGCGATGTGGCGGTAGTAATAGAGCTTGGTGTGCGGTGTGTAGGCCTGCGTGGCCTGCACGGACTGGGCCTCTTCGTTGAGTACCAAGTCATTGGCAAAGCGGTGCAGCCACTCATCACGCGAGATCTCGGGCATGCGCTCCAATAAAAAATCCAGCACCGTGGGCCAAGGCCCAACGGGTAGCGACACACGGCTGGCGCCTACGCCGTTGCGCGTGGGAATTCGCATGGCGTTGTGTTTCAGATGCCTTAGACCTTGGTGAACACCAAGTCCCACACCCCATGGCCGAGTTTCAAACCACGGTTTTCAAACTTGGTGAGCGGGCGGTAGGCGGGCTTTTCGGCAAAGCCGCTGGGGTCTGTCGCCGTGTTCTTGAGCAGCGGCTCGGCAGACACCACTTGCATCATTTGCTCCGCATACGGCTCCCAGTCGGTGGCCAAATGCAAATAGCCGCCGGGCTTGATGTGTTTGGCTAGGCGGTTGACGAACGCGCTTTGAATCAAGCGGCGTTTGTGGTGGCGGCTCTTGTGCCAAGGGTCGGGGAAGAAGATGTGCACGCCGTCTAGGCTGTTTTCGCCCAGCATGTGGTCCATCACCTCGACCGCGTCGTGTTGCACGATGCGGATGTTGCCAATGTTTTCTTCACCACAACGCTTGAGCAGTGCACCCACGCCAGGGGCGTGAACCTCGCAACACAAAAAGTTATCGTCAGGGCGTGTGTGTGCAATCTTGGCCGTGGCGTCGCCCATGCCAAAACCAATTTCCAAAATTAGCGGTGCAGTGCGGCCAAAGGCTGCAGCGGCATCCAAACGCTCGGGCGTGTAGGGCACCAAAAACTGCGGGCCAAACTGCTCAAACGCCCGCACTTGGCCCGAACCCATGCGGCCAGCGCGCAGCACATAGGTTTTGATGACGCGCATGAAAGGGGCGTCGGTTTGTGATGTGTCTGGTGTGGTGGGTGTATCTGCGGTGTGCATGACTTAGAAAACTCAATATAGACACTGATTATCGTGTTGTCGTGACACATTTATTCTGACGACAAGGAAAGGGGAAAAAACTGTGCATGAAATAATTGATTTTTTTAGAGACTACCAGACCGAGTTTGATGAACAAAACTGGGGCAGATTTGCTGCTTTGTTCCATGAACCTGCGATGAGTGTTCGCGCTGATGGTTCTGTCATGGTGATCCCATCTCACGCTGAGGGTGCTCGTTTGTATGCTTTTGTCGCTGCAACTTGGCGAGAACAAGGCTACGCGCGGTTTGAGATGGAGAATTTTGATGTCATGGAATTAGGCCATGACAGTCGACTGGTGTCGTTTGACTGGTTGATGCTTGGCTTGGATGGCGCGCTCATTCGTCGATGGCGGCAGTCTTATCAATTGATTCGATCAACGCAAACTTGGCGAGTTTTTACTTCGACTTTCCATGCTGCGGATCCAAGCAGTCAGAGCCTCTGATACTGTGTCATGCGCATTCGGCAAATTTAAAAGCGAAGCTGCCTGATTGAGGGGGGCCAAAGGATCACTCAAGTCCAACGCCTCCGCGCCGTTTTGCTTGCTCAGTTTTTCCCCGTTCTCCCCCAACACCAAGGGCGTATGCATGTAGCTTGGTGTCGGTAAGCCCAGCGCGCGTTGCAGCACGATTTGCCGTGCGGTGTTGTCGGTCAAGTCTTCCCCGCGCACGATGTGGGTGATGCCTTGAGCGGCATCGTCCACCACCACGGCGAGTTGGTAGGCCCATAGGCCATCGGCACGGCGCAGCACAAAGTCGCCCACGTCTTTCGCCACGTCTTGTTGTTGGGGTCCGAGCAAACGGTCTTGCCATGTCAAAGGTGTGGTCAGTTGCAAATCGTCGATGACGCGTTGCACGTTCAGTCGCCAAGCGCGTGCGGCTTTGCCATTTAAACCATCGCGGCAGGTGCCGGGATAGACAGCGGCTGTGTGACGTTCGCGGGTGTGGCCCATCAAAGCTTGGGCATCTTCAATCTCTTTGCGAGAGCAGCCGCAGGGGTAGGCCCAGCCTTTGGCGATCAACGCATCCAGCGCGGCGTGGTAGGCACCGCTGCGTTGTGATTGCCACATCACGGGTGCGTCTGGCACAAGGCCACAGGTGGCGAGTTGTTGGATGATGCGTTGGTCTGCGCCCGCTATGCAGCGCGGTGTGTCCACATCTTCGACGCGCACCAGCCATTGGCCGCCGTGCGCGCGTGCGTCTAGCCAACTGGCAAGGGCAGCAACGAGCGAGCCCACATGCAGCGGGCCCGTGGGGGAGGGAGCGAATCGACCTATGTAACGCACGAGAACTTCACGCACGTCACCCGTGCGTGAACCGTTTTACAAACGTTTGGCAGATTGGCAAACAGCTAAGGCGAGTTCAAGGCCAGAGACAAACGCGTCTTCCACGCGGTGACCCAAGTGCCAGTCGCCGCAGGTACCCAAGCCGTTGGCTGGGTTGTATTGGTGTGACACGCCCAAGGGTGTGATGGTTTTCGCATACAGCCAGCGGTGTACTTGTGTGTGTGAAGGCTCAGCGCGAATGCCGGTGAGTTCGGCAAAGGCACGCAAGAGTTTGGCTTGCACACGCGCTTCGGTGTCGGTGATGTGTTCGGCGGACCAAGCAGCGCTGGCTTGCACCGTCCAACGCTCGACCTTGCCACGGCCTGGCTTGGATGACTCGCGCGCCAACCACGCAATGCGGTGGTGAATGCTGCGCGCCGCATTCCACTGCGGACCGATGTGCAGGTTGGGTTGTGCGGCGTTGGGGAAGGCCAGCATCAGGGTCCAGCAGGGCGCCACATCCACAGCGTCCATGGCTTTGAACCATTGGGCATTGGCCGCTTCTTTGCCGGAGACTTTGAGCAAGTTCTCGGCTTGCACCGAGGGGATGGCGAGCAGCACATGGTCAAAGCCGCCAAAATTCTTATCTTCCGCATGCACTGTCCACAAGCCTTTGGCGGCGCGCTCTAAGCGGTTGACTTGTGTGTTGTAGGTGATGGCTTTGCCCAGCGGCTCAGCCCAGTGGCGCACCAAGGCGTTCATGCCGGGCTTGGCCACAAAGTGTGCATCTTTGGTGGTGCGAGCCGCTTCAAACACATGGCCCAATGGGTCAAGCACGCGCACGGCATTGGCGCTCCAAGGGCGGCAAATGTCGGCAGTGCCGGGCACGGTTTGCAAGGCCAGCGAGAAGCGTGGGTCACGCACGGTGAAGTATTGGGTGCCGTGGTCAAAGGTACCGAAGTTGCTGTCGCGGGTGGACATGCGGCCACCTGCACCTCGGCTCTTTTCAAACACATGCACATGGTGGCCAGCTTTGGCCAAGGTGCGGGCGGCGGTGATGCCAGCGATGCCGGCTCCGATGATGGCGATGTTTAAGGTCATGGTTGCACTCTACACCTTCCGTGTGGGGACATTGGGGCGGGGGTTCACCAATAGCGCAGAACGTGTGGCGGTACTTTTGAGTTGTTTGAGCCACCACTGCAAAGCGCGGCCACCGCGCTCGCCCTCGCTGCCATCGGGGATACGCCAAGCGTAACTGAGTTGGGCCACACGTTGCGGCCGATCGACCTCGCGCACCACCAACACGCCTTGGTCGATCAACGGTTGCGCCATCAGCTCAGGCACAAAGCCCACGCCAAGGCCTCGCACCTGTGCTTCAATTTTGCTGTGCATGTTGGACACAGTGAAGACATCTTGACCCGGTAACAAACCAATGGTCACGCCTGCGCCACGTTGCACCGAATCAGCCACGGCCACGGCACGGTGCTGGCCAATGAGCGCATCTGTCAGGGGCTCTGGCGCGTGTGCCAATGGGTGGTGCGGTGCCATGGCAAACACAAAGCGCATGGGCCCAAGCGTGTGGCTGTGAATGCCTGAGGTGGTGCCGCTTTCGCTGAATGAGCCAGCAATGCCCAATGCCAAATCGGCTTGACCGCTGGTCAAGGCTTCTAGCGTGCCAGTGAGTGTTTCATCGCGCAGCTTTAGGCGTGTGGGGGCGTTCAAGGCCATGAAGGCTTCGCACAGCTCCATCACCGTGGTGCGGTCGATGATGCCGTCGACTGCGATGGTGAACTGGCTTTCCCAGCCCGTGGCCACGCGTTTGACACGGTTGGCAATCGCGTCCATGTCGGCCAACAGGCGTTCGCCTTCGCGCATCAGTTCATGGCCTGCGGCGGTGAGCTGGGCTTGTCTTGAACTGCGGTCAAACAGCAGCACATCAAGTGCATCTTCGATTTGGCGCACGCGGTAGGTGAGGGCGCTGGGGACCACGCCCAACGTGCGTGCAGCCGCTGCAAAGCTGCCTGCTTTTTCAATCGCGTGCAACATCGACAGTGAATCGGGGGTGAGGACGTCACGGGGAGTGGTCATGCAACGAGGGTTTGATCGTTCAAATAATTTGAATGATGCCATCAAATGCCATGCATGGCAAAAGCGGGGCGAAGGCCTAAAGTTCAGTCCATAGGAGGCCAAACCATGTTGACCATTCGTAAATCCCAAGACCGAGGCTATGCCGACCATGGTTGGCTCAAGTCGTTTCACAGCTTTTCGTTTGCCCATTACTACGACCCCGAGTTCATGGGTTGGGGCAATTTGCGTGTCATCAACGAAGATCGCATTGCACCAGGCACAGGCTTTGGCACGCACGGCCACCGCGACATGGAAATCATCAGCTATGTGTTGAGCGGCAACTTGGCGCACCAAGACAGCATGGGCAACATCAAAGGCATTCCGCCTGGCGACGTGCAGCGCATGAGCGCCGGCAGCGGTGTGCAACACAGCGAGTTCAACCACGCACCGCAAGAGACCACGCATTTCTTCCAAATTTGGATTGAGCCCAATGTGCGAGGCATTCCCGCCAGTTACGAGCAACAACAAGTGCCACCCGCCTCCAAGCGCGGTGCCTTAAGTCGCATTGCCGCACCAGAAGGTGGCGTGGTGAAAATTCACGCCGATGCAGCCTTGTATGCAGGCTTGTTTGACGGCGACGAAGCCGCGACTTTGAACATAGCCTCTGGCCGCAAAGCCTATGTGCACTTGATTCGCGGTGCCTTGCAAGTCAATGGCGTGGCACTGGCCACGGGTGACGCTGCATTGTTGGACAACGAACTAACGATTCACTTGACACACGGCCAAGATGCCGAGGTGCTGGTGTTTGATTTGGCAGCTTGATTTTTTGTTTCATCTCTTCAAAGGAAACGTTCATGAACAACGCACTCAACCTCATTGGCCGCATTTTGTTGGCCGCACTTTTCTTGCCTGCGGGTTTGTCAAAACTGTTGGGCTTTGAAGGCACCGTGGGTTACATCGAATCCGTAGGCTTGCCTTTGCCCGCCGTGGGAGCTGCTGCAGCGCTGGCTGTAGAGATCTTGGGCTCTATCGCTTTGATTGTGGGTTTCCAAACTCGCATCGTGGCGGCAGTGCTGGCGGTGTTCACGGTGGTGGCTTCGGTCTTCTTCCATGCCTTCTGGGCTGCTGCGCCTGAACAAGCATTTGTTCAACAGCTCTTGTTTTTCAAGAACATCGGTGTGGTGGGCGGCTTGTTGGTGTTGGCATCCACAGGTGCTGGCGCTTGGAGCTTGGACGCTAAAAAACAAGCTCAATAATTCACACACTTTTCATCTACGTTTCTTCAACCTCACTAGGAGTTCAACATGACTAAAACCGTCGTCGTTTACCACTCAGGCTACGGCCACACACAACGCGTGGCCCAATTCGTCGCCGAAGGCGCGAAAGCCACTGTCATCGCCATCGATGCAGACGGCAATATCACCGATGCTGATTGGGAAGCTTTGGATGCGGCTGACGCCATCATCTTCGGTTCACCGACCTACATGGGCATGGCTTCATGGCAGTTCAAGAAATTTGCTGATGCAACATCCAAGCGTTGGTTCAGCAGCGCTTGGAAAGACAAAGTGGCAGGTGGCTTCACCATTTCTGCCAGCCCCAGCGGCGACAAGCTGTCGACTATCCAATACTTCATCACCTTGGCCATGCAACAAGGCATGGTGTGGGTGGGTCAGCCTGCGATGAACGATGGCAACATCAACCGCATCGGTTCCAACTCTGGCGTGATGGCACAAGTCGGCCCCACCAGCCCAGCCGCTGACATTCCTCAAGGTGACTTGGACACCGCCAAAGCCTACGGCGATCGCGTGGCCGCTGTGGCGGCCAAGTTGCGCGGTTAATGCGCAGTCAATCGCCCCCCTCATGTGCGGGGGTGAAATAAAAGGGCAGTTCGTCAGAGCTGCCCTTTTTCTTTGGTTAGTATTCAAGTCATGAAAATCATTCAACTGTTGCCTTGGGCCGATTGGTTTGCACTCGGATTTTTTGTTCTGGTGTGGATGGGCTACGCTGCGTTTGCGAAGTACAGCAGCGAGCACCATCACTCCATCTTGGCCATGACCAACCGCTACCGCCACCTGTGGATGCTGCAAACCACCGCACGTGACCCACGCATGTTGGACGGCATCATCACCCAAACCCTGTCGAACACACCTGCATTCTTTTGCTCCACCACCATTTTGATTTTGGGTGGCTTGTTTGCCTTGCTGGGCACCACTGACAAAGCGGCCGAGCTGGTGCGCGAAATTCCATTTGCCGAGCAAACGCCCATCTTGGTGTTTGAGTTCAAAATTTTGGTGTTGGTGGTGATTTTTGTGTACTCGTTCTTCCGCTTCTCATGGTCCATGCGTCAGTACACCTTTGTGGCGCTGCTCATTGGCGCCATGCCCCCTGCTGAGAGCTTTGAAAGTGGGGAGGTCACAGGCCGTCAGCACTACGCTGACCGTGCTGCGGCCATGACAGGCTTGGCTGCTGAAACCTTCAATGGCGGCTTGCGTGCTTACTATTTTTCGTTTGCGGCATTGGGCTGGTTTTTCTCACCCGCCATGTTTGTGCTGACCACGCTGCTGGTGACGGGCGTTTTGTACACCCGTGAATTCAGGTCAGAGGTGTTGGCGCTGTTGGAGCAGTGACGGGGAAGGTGCCCTCGGGCGTGAGGCCTGTGGCGCTCAAATCTGCGCCCACGGCGCGGCGCTCGTCAAACACAAAGCAGCCACCGTCGTAGTGGTCGCTGCCCACTTCTTCAAAGTATTTGAGGATGCCACCTTCGAGCTGGTACACATGCGGCAAGCCCGCGTTGCGCATGTAGATGGCGGCTTTCTCGCAGCGAATGCCGCCAGTGCAAAAGCTGATGACGGTTTTGTCTTGCAACTCGTCTAAGTGCGCTTGCACCGCATCTGGAAACTCGGTGAACTTGGTGATGCCCCAGTTGATGGTGTTCTTAAACGTACCTGCATCCACCTCAAACTGATTGCGTGTGTCCAGCGTGACCACTGGGCGGCCTTCGTCGTCGTGGCCTTGGTCCAACCAGCGTTTCGCGGTTTCGGGTGTCACTGCGGGGGCGCGGCCTTCAGCAGGGCGAATGCTGGGGTGGTTCATGCGGATGATTTCGTTTTTCACCTTCACTAACATTTTGCGAAACGGCTGTGTGCCAGACCAGCTTTCTTTGGGGTCCAGGTCGGCCAAGCGTGCATCGGTACGCAGCCAGTCGACAAAGCCGCGCACATCTTCGGCGCTACCGGCCAAGAAGAAATTAATGCCTTCTTCTGCTATCAAGATGGTGCCTTTGAGCTGGCGTGCCAAAGCGTTGTCCAAGCAAGGTTGGCGCAGGTCTTGGGCGTCGGGCAGGGCGACGAATTTGTAACAAGAAATATTCAGAATTTGGTTCACCCAGCGATTCTATGTAACGGCGTGTCCCTACAATCTGGCGCATGTTTGTTCACTTGCGCCTTCACTCTGAATTTTCTGTCGTTGACGGAACCAACCGCATCGACGAGGTGGTGAAAGCAGCCGCAGCCGACCAGCAACCCGCGCTGGCCATCACGGACATCAACAACCTGTTTGGTGGCATCAAGTTCTACAAAGAAACGCGTGGCAAGGGCGTCAAGCCAGTCATTGGCGCCGAGATTTATCTAGAGAGCCTCACCCAAGACGCCGCGCAGACCTCGCGCATGGCGTTGTTGGTGCAAACCCATCAGGGCTATCTGAACCTGTGCGAACTCATCAGCCGTGGCTGGACACAAAACGTGCACAGAGCCGTGGCTGTCATCAAGCTCGAATGGTTGCAAGAGTTGTCACAAGGCCTCATTGCTTTGTCGGGCGCGCAAGCCGGTGCGGTGGGTCAAGCCTTGGTCCAAGGCGACACCACACGCGCAGGCGAGGTAGCCTTGCAACTGGCGGGCATCTTCCCGCATCGTTTTTACATTGAGCTGCAGCGCGCAGGCCGTGCGGATGACGAAACCCATGTGTCTGCCGCGGTGCAACTGGCCGCGCGCCTGAGCTTGCCTGTGGTGGCCACGCATCCTGTGCAGTTCACCCAACCCGACGACTACGAAGCGCACGAAGCTCGCGTGTGTATCGCCGAAGGCGAAATCTTGGGCAACCAACGCCGTGTGCGTAAGTTCACACGTGAGCAGTATTTCAAATCATCCGCACAAATGTGCGAGCTGTTTGCCGATGTGCCCAGCGCCATTGCCAATACGGTGGAGATTGCCAAGCGTTGCAACCTCACGCTGGTGTTGGGTAAGCCTCAGCTGCCCAACTTCCCTATCCCACCGGTGAACGGTGTGGTGATGTCGGTGGAAGACTATTTCCGTCACGTGTCGCACGAAGGTTTGGAAGAGCGTTTGGTGCATTTGTACCCCGATGCCGCCAAGCGCGACGCCGAGCGCCCACGTTATGTGGAGCGCTTGGAGTTTGAGCTGACCACGATTTTGAACATGGGCTTTCCCGGCTACTTCTTGATCGTGGGTGACTTCATCCAGTGGGCCAAAAACAATGGCTGCCCTGTGGGCCCAGGCCGTGGTTCAGGTGCAGGCTCGTTGGTGGCGTATGCGCTCAAGATCACCGACTTGGACCCGCTGCAATACAACTTGCTGTTCGAGCGTTTCTTGAACCCAGAGCGGGTGTCGATGCCCGACTTTGATATTGACTTTTGCCAAACCAACCGCGACCGCGTGATTGACTACGTGAAAGACAAATACGGCCGCGAAGCCGTGTCGCAAATTGCCACCTTTGGCACCATGGCAGCGCGCGCTGCGATTGGTGATGTGGGCCGTGTGCTCGACATGAGCTACACCTTCTGCAAGGGCATCAGTGGTTTGATTCCCAACAAGCCCGGCCAGCACATCACCATTGCGGGTGCGATTGAGGTCGAGCCCATCTTGGCCGAACGTTTGGCCAAAGAAGACGAAGTCAAAACCTTGTTGGAGCTGGCGCAAAAGCTCGAAGGCATGACGCGTAACGTGGGCATGCACGCCGGTGGTGTGTTGATTGCCCCGGGCAAGCTGACCGACTTCTGTCCGTTGTACCAACAGCCCGGCAGCGAATCGGCGGTGAGCCAGTTTGACAAAGACGACGTGGAAGCCGCTGGCTTGGTGAAGTTCGACTTTTTGGGGTTGGCGACGCTGACCATTTTGGAGATTGCGCGTGAGTTCATCATGGCGCGCCACAAGGGTCAAGAGAACTTTGCATTCGAGAATATCCCGCTCGACGACAAGCGCACATACGAACTGTTCCAAGACGGCAAAACCGAAGCTGTGTTCCAGTTTGAAAGTCGCGGCATGCAGGGCATGTTGCGCGATGCGCGCCCCACACGTTTGGAAGACTTGATTGCGCTCAACGCTCTGTATCGCCCAGGCCCGATGGACTTGATTCCAAGTTTCGTGGCACGTAAGCACGGACGTGAAGAGATCGAGTACCCGCACCCGATGGTGGCGCAGATGCTGTCCGAGACCTACGGCATCATGGTGTACCAAGAGCAGGTGATGCAGACGGCGCAGATTTTGGGCGGCTACTCGCTGGGTGGCGCCGACATGTTGCGCCGCGCCATGGGTAAAAAGAAGCCCGAAGAAATGGCGGAGCACCGCGAAATCTTCCGCGCAGGTGCAGCGAAGAACAACATCACCCAAGACAAAGCCGACGAAATCTTTGACTTGATGGAGAAGTTTGCGGGCTACGGCTTTAACAAGTCGCACGCGGCTGCTTATTCGCTGCTGGCCTATCACACCGGTTGGTTGAAGGTGCATTACACGGCTGAGTTCTTTTGCGCCAACATGACAGTGGAAATGGACAACACCGACAAGCTCAAGGTGTTGTTTGAAGATGCCCACAAGATGGGGCTCACTTTTGAAGCGCCTGACGTTAACCGTGGCCGCTACCGCTTTGAGCCCATCTCAGACAAAGTCATTCGCTATGGTTTGGGGGCCATCAAAGGTTCAGGCCAGCAAGCCATCGAGGCGATTGTGGCCGCCCGTGAAGAGGGCGGCCCGTTCACCAGCTTGTTTGATTTCTGTCGCCGTGTGGACCGCAGCCGGTTGAACAAGCGCACGGTGGAGGCCCTCATCAAAGCTGGTGCGTTTGACAACTTGCACCTCAACCGCGCTGAGCTGTTGGCCAGTGTGGAGCGTGCGTTTGACTTTGCCGCTGCGAGTGAAGCTAACGCCAACCAAGGCGGCTTGTTTGACATGATGGGCGAAGACGCCCACGGCTCCAGCACGCAAGAGCCTGAGTATGTGGAGATGCTGCCCTGGGGTGTCAAAGAGCGCCTCACGCACGAAAAAGTAGCGCTCGGCTTTTACTTGTCTGGCCACTTGTTTGACGAAGTTGAGCGCGAGGTGCGCCGCTTTGCACGCACCCGCATTGAAGACTTGATGGACTCACGCGAGCCGCAGTTGTTGGCGGGCATTGTGAGCGACATGCGTGTCATCAACGGACAACGCGGCAAATTGGCCATTTTTAAGTTGGATGATAAATCTGCCGTCATCGAAGCCACGGCGGATGAAGCCACCATCAACACCTATCGCAACACCTTGAAGGATGACGAGCTGGTCATCATCATGGGCAAGGCGCAGCCAGACCGCTTCTCGGGCGGCTTGCGTTTGTCTATCCAACAAGTGTGGAGCTTGGAGCAAGCGCGTTGCCGCTTTGGTAAATACCTCAGTGTCACGGTTAATGGTACCTCGCCTGACATCGCTCGTATCTTGCGTGAGCATCCTGCCAAGGTGGAGCAATCCGAGCAAGGTGAGCTGTTGCGCGGCATGGGCGTACGATTCAAGCTGCTGCGCGATGGCGCCACAGCTGACGTACAGTTGGGCGACAGCGTCAAGTTTTTCCCCAGTGATGCGGCTTTGGCCAGTTGGATGGCTCAGGCCCACGACGGGCAATCACACATCATTTACGAGTAACCCTTTATGTGGACCATTCCTACGCTCATGACATTGGCACGCATCGCGGCCATACCGCTCATCGTGGGGTTGTTTTATTTACCGATTGAAACGGCGGAGCGCAATCTGTGGGCCACTGTGATGTTTGTGGTGTTTGCGTTGACCGATTGGTTGGATGGGTACTTGGCGCGCAAGCTCAACCAGTCTTCCGCGTTTGGTGCATTCCTTGATCCTGTGGCTGACAAGTTTTTGGTGTGCGCTTGTTTGTTGGTGTTGGTGCATTTGCAACGTGCCGATGTGTTGGTGGCGCTCATCATCATTGGGCGTGAAATTGCGATCTCGGCCTTGCGTGAGTGGATGGCGCAAATCGGCGCTTCGCGCAGCGTGGCCGTGCATGTGCTCGGCAAGCTCAAGACCATGGTGCAAATGGTGGCCATTCCGTTCTTGCTGTTTGATGGCCAACTGTTTGGTGTGATTGACACGGCCTTGTGGGGGACGGTTTTGATTTGGATTGCAGGCGTGTTGACCGTGTGGTCGATGGTGTATTACCTGCAAAAGGCGTGGCCTGATATCTTGGATCATGCCAAGTAATGTCTGAGCAACAGAACCAAGCATGGTTACGCGCCATGCCTGTGGTGTTTGTTTTGATTTGGAGCACAGGCTTCATCGTGGCGCGCTACGGCATGCCCAATTCGCCACCGTTCACTTTCTTGTTGTGGCGCTACATTTTTTCTATGGGTTGCTTTGTGTTGTGGGTCAAATGGGCGCGTGTGCCTTGGCCGCAGGGCAGGGCGCAGTGGTGGCATTTGGCTGTCACGGGCGTGTTGATGCATGCCGGTTATTTGGGCGGCGTGTGGGCCGCGGTCAAGGTGGGTATGGGGGCAGGCCTGACGGCTTTGATCGTGGGTTTGCAGCCGGTTCTCACCGCCATTTGGTTGTCGGCGCGCGGCGGCCACGTGTCGCGCCGCCAGTGGCAAGGCTTGGCTTTGGGCTTTGTTGGCTTGGCCATGGTGGTGTCGCGCAAACTCGAAGGCGGGATTGAAGTTACACCGTGGAGCCTAACCATGATCACCATGGCCTTGGTCTCTATCACTACTGGCACGCTCTATCAAAAACGATTCGTTCAGCCCTGCGATGTGCGCAGTGCCAATGCGGTGCAGTTGATGGCCGCCTATGTGGTGACCCTACCTCTTGCTTTGATGGAGGTTGAGCCAGCCTTATGGAATGCCGAAATGACTTGGGCGCTTGCATGGTCGGTGCTGGCGTTGACGCTGGGGGGAAGTTCGCTGTTTTACATCTTGATCCAACGTGGTGCGGCGGCCTCGGTGACCAGTCTCATGTATCTGGTACCGCCAACGACGGCGGTGATGGCTTGGGTCTTGTTCAACGAGCCCATCACCTTGGTGACACTGGCAGGCATTGCCGTGACCGCTGTGGGGGTGAGTTGGGTGGTGCGGCCCCCTAGAATCGCCGCTTGATTTTTGGGCGTTCAGATGTTTAAAGGTTGAAGATGAGTCAAAAACGCATTGCAGTCATCGCTGGCGACGGCATTGGCAAAGAAGTCATGCCCGAAGGCATTCGCGTCATGGACGCAGCCGCTCGTAAATTTGGCATTGATTTGAAGTTTGATCCCTTTGATTTCTCCAGTTGGGACTATTACGAGAAGCACGGCAAGATGCTGCCCGACGATTGGAAAGACCAAATCGGTGGCCACGATGCCATTTACTTTGGCGCGGTGGGTTGGCCCGACAAAATTCCAGATCATGTGTCGCTGTGGGGATCGCTCTTGATGTTTCGTCGCGAGTTTGACCAGTACATCAATCTGCGTCCTGCGCGTTTGATGCCTGGCATCATCGCACCTGTGGTGCGCCGTGACGGCACGCCTCGCCAACCCGGTGAGATTGACATGTACATCGTGCGTGAAAACACAGAAGGCGAGTACTCCAGCATTGGTGGTCGCATGTACCCCGGCACCGAGCGCGAAATCGTGATGCAAGAAACCGTGATGTCACGCATCGGCGTCGACCGTGTGCTGAAGTTTGCGTTTGAGTTGGCGCAGACCCGTCCTAAAAAGCATTTGACCAGCGCGACCAAATCCAACGGCATTGCCATCACCATGCCTTACTGGGATGAGCGGGTGGTTGAAATGGCCAAGAACTATCCAGACATCCATGTGGATAAATTCCACATCGACATCTTGACGGCCCACTTTGTGCAGCGCCCCGACTTCTTTGATGTGGTGGTGGCCAGCAATTTGTTTGGTGACATCTTGAGCGACTTAGGCCCAGCGTGTACCGGCACGATCGGCATTGCGCCCAGCGCCAACTTGAACCCTGATCGCAAGTTCCCCTCATTGTTTGAGCCTGTGCATGGTTCAGCGCCAGACATTGCGGGCAAAGGCATTGCCAACCCCATTGGCCAAATTTGGTGCGGTGCCATGATGTTGGAGTTCTTAGGACATAAGGATGCACATGATGCTGTGATGGCTGCGATTGAAAAGGTGCTGGACCCCAAGAGTGGCGCACCCAAAACGCCAGACATTGGTGGTAACGCTAATACTTCAGATGTCGGTCGTGCGATTGCTGAAGCCTTGTGATTTTTAGCTTCAAAAAACGACTAGAATTCGCTCCCATGCTGTGTTGCGCATAGCCACATTCGATGTGACGCTTATTGCAACAAGAGGGCCAACACCCATAGCAGCTTGTAGCTTGTAAACTAGCTATACCCATTGATCAACATCACATCTCATTGAGAGGGGATTTTTGTGAATAAGACAGAACTGATTGAGCACATTGCTAAGCACGCAGACATTTCCAAAGCTGCAGCCACTCGCGCACTCGAGTCCACCATCGGTGCCGTGAAAACCACCTTGAAAAAGGGCGGTACAGTTTCTTTGGTTGGTTTCGGTACCTTTGCTGTCGGCAAGCGTGCCGCTCGCACAGGTCGTAACCCTCGCACCGGCGCTGCTATCAAAATCAAAGCAGCTAAGGTGCCTAAGTTCCGTCCAGGTAAAGGCCTGAAAGACGCCTTGAACTAATAAGGTTAAGGATGGGTGCTTAGCTCAGTTGGCAGAGCGGCTGCCTTACACGCAGTAGGTCGGCGGTTCGACCCCGTCAGCACCCACCATCCATTAAAAAGGCGAACAAACCGTTCGCCTTTTTTCTTGGCTTCTCACACATCACGATGAGTTCACTCCATGTTTGATTTTGTTCGCAAACACACGCGGGTCATGCAGTTTTTGCTGTTCCTGTTGATCTTTCCATCTTTCGTTTTGTTTGGTCTAGAAGGCTATAACCGTTTCCGTGAAGGTGGTGCGACAGTGGCTACCGTGGATGGGCACAGCATCACGCAAGCGGAGTGGGATGCGGCGCACCGCAGCCAAGTCGAGCGCATGCGCAGCAGCATGCCAAACGTGGATGTGAAGCTGTTTGATACACCTGAAGCTAAATTCAGCACCCTAGAGCGCTTGGTGCGCGATCGCTTGTTGCAAGTCGCCGCCAGTCAACTCCGGTTGGGTGCCAGTGATGCGCGTTTGGCCGCTGAGCTCCAACAAAACCCAACCATTGCCGCTTTACGTCGCGCCGATGGCACGTTGGACATCGAGCGTTATCGCCAGTTGTTGGCCACGCAGGGGATGTCACCCGAATCGTTTGAAGCGCAAGTGCGCGGCGATTTAGCTTCGCGTCAAGTGATGTCTGGCGTCGGCGTGACCAGCTTCAGTTCAGCGGCCTTGGCCGATGTGACGTTGAATGCTTTTTATGAACAACGCCAAGTGCAAGTGGCGCGCTTTGCACCGACTGACTTTGTGGGACAAATCAACCCGACAGAGGCTGAACTAGAAACTTATTACAAAGCCAATGCCGACAAGTTTCAGTCGGTTGAGCGTGCCGATATTGAATACGTTGTTCTGAACTTGGCTGCCGTGCAAAAAGACATCGTCGTACCCGAGGCTGAACTCAAAACGTACTACGAGCAAAACTCAGCACGTTTAGCGGGTTTGGAAGAGCGTCGTGCCAGTCATATTTTGATCAATGCAGACAAAGGTGCATCTGCTGCCGAGCGTGAAGCCGCTCGTGCAAAGGCGCAGGCTTTGCTAGCCGAGGTACAAAAATCGCCCCATCAATTTGCTGAATTGGCGCGTAAAAATTCGCAAGACACAGGCTCTGCAGCCAAAGGCGGTGACTTGGACTTCTTTGGTCGTGGTGCCATGGTCAAGCCATTTGAAGAAGCTGCGTTTGCGCTGAAAAAAGGCGAGACCAGTGGCGTGGTGGAAACCGAGTTTGGTTTTCACATCATCCGCCTGACCGACATCAAGCTGCCTGAGCAAAAAAGCTTTGAGTCGCAGCGTGCCAAGCTCGAGCTTGAAGTTCGTGCGCAATTGGCGCAGCGTAAATTTGCAGAAGCGGCTGAGCAATTCACCAACATCGTGTACGAGCAATCCGACAGCTTGAAGCCTGTGGCTGAGCGCTTGAAGCTTGAGGTGCAACACGCGAGCAATTTGGGCCGTGAGCCTGTGGCGGGCAACACCGCTGCCAATAACCCCAAGCTGTTGGCTGCCGTGTTCTCACCAGATTCGATTGAGAAAAAACGCAACACCGAGGCGGTGGAGTTGGCGCCCAATGTGTTGGCCGCTGCGCGCATCACCAGCTATAGCCCTGCGCGTACCTTGCCTTTGGACGAAGTCAAAGCACGTGTCCGTGAGCAAGTCGTCGCCCAGCAAGCGAATGAGCGCGCACGCGCAGAAGGCGCTGCCAAATTGGCCGAATGGAAAACCAATCCAGATGCAGCCAAGCTGCCAGCGGCTATTGTGGTGTCGCGCGAATCCAAGCAAACCCAGCCCTCTGCTCTGGTCGAAGCTGCGTTGCGAGTCAGCACCCAAACCCTGCCTGCATGGGTAGGGGTAGATTTGGGCACCAGCGGTTATGCCGTGGTGAAGGTCGAAAAAGTGCTGCCGCGTGATGCCGCCAATGCTTCAGGCTTGGCTCGCGAGCGCGAACAATATGCCCAGTGGTGGGCCTCAGCCGAAGGCTTGGCCTACTACAAGCTATTAAAAGAAAAATTCAAGGCAGAAATCAAAATAGCTAGGTTATAATCTTCGCTTCTACGGTGGCTGTAGCTCAGTTGGTAGAGTCCAGGATTGTGATTCCTGTTGTCGTGGGTTCGAGCCCCATCAGCCACCCCAAAATTAAAAAGGGTTCCCGATCGGGAACCCTTTTTTCATGTCAGCGTCGACACCAAGCCTGACGCATCGACCCTAGGTCTTTTGGCTTTGTGTGTGCTGATATGACCAAAGGCCACATAGCAAACGCCTTCTTCGTGTTCTTGCAATTTGAACAACTCGCGAATGCTGGGCGCATTCATCGATTGTCCGCTGGTGATGCCGCTGCCAATCGACAAGGCTTGCGCCATCAGTAGCATGTTTTGAATCGCGCATCCCAAAGAAATCAGGCGCTCATGCACAGGCACCTGCGGCTCAGAAGGTGCGTGACTGACCACGGCCAACATCAAGCATGGCGCACGAAATGCTTTGTCGTAGGCCGTTGCCAGCTCGACTGGGCTGGCCTTCCCATCTCGCGCTTGCAGAGCCTGCGTAAACGCATGGCCCAAAGCTTCACGCTGGTTAGACGGCACCACAATGAAGCGCCAAGGATGGATGCGTCCGTGGTCCGGGGCTTGGGCGGCAGCCTTGAAGATACGCTCCAACTCATCCGCACTGGGTCCAGGTGCTTCTAAGCGTTTGGGCGCGACATGGCTTCTGGCACACATCTGTGCCAACAACACCTCTGCCGCCTCTGCTCCCATGCTCAGTATTGCTTGTAGGGCAAGAACTTGCCCGACAGCACCACGTTCACGCGGTCGCCTTTGGGGTCGGGTTGACGCACGATGTCCATGGAAAAATCAATCGCGCTCATGATGCCGTCGCCAAACTCTTCGTGAATGAGTTCTTTGATGGTGGTGCCATACACGCTGACGATTTCGTACCAGCGGTAAATCAACGGGTCGGTGGGCACAGGTGTGGGCAAAGAGCCTTTGTAGGGCACCACTTGTAACCACTTTTGTTCTTCGGCATCAAGCCCAAAAATCTTGCCAACCACTTTGGCTTGTTTGGCATCCAAGGTCATTTGGCCCAAGCAGGCGGCGGTGGTCCACTCTTTGGAGAGGCCTACTTTTTTGGCCACGTCTTCCCACTTGATGCCTTTGGACACTTTGGCGCTGATGATTTTTTCGGTCACGTCGAGACGGTTCATGTTCACTCCTAGTTGGTTTGAAAAGGTTTAGCCGACAGCGACAAGGCGCTGGTTGTTCTGTTCGATCTGCAGCAAGCCTTGCATCACATCACCGACCACGATGACGGAAGGGCTAGCCATGTGCTCGCGCACCACCGTGTGGTGTAGCTCGCTCAACGTGCACACGACGTGACGCTGCGTGGGCAGGCTCACGTGTTGAATCACCGCCACAGGTGTGTGCGGGGCTAGCCCATGCAGCAAGTCTGCTTGCAATTTCGCGGCACCGCTCATGCCCATGTAAATCACCAAGGTGAGCTTGGCTTGTGCAGCGGTGTGCGACAAGGCGGCCCAGTCCACCGCATCGGTGGCATCTTGTTTGGCGTGGCCCGTGATGAACAACACACCATGTGCATGGGCGCGGTGCGTCAGTGGCACACCCAGTGAGGTGACACCTGCCAAGCCTGCGGTGATGCCGTTGATGACAGTCACGTTCACACCTTGCGCGCGCAAGTGCTCGACCTCTTCACCACCACGTCCAAAGATGAACGGGTCGCCGCCTTTGAGGCGCACCACGTTTTCGCCCGCCAAGACTTCTTGCAGCATGAGCCTTTCAATGAAAGCTTGGGGTGTTGATTTGCAGCCCCCCCGTTTGCCCACATAGATGATGCGTGCGGCGGGTGAGGCATAGGCCGCGATGGCGTCGCTCACCAAATCGTCGACCAACAACACCGTGGCAGCGGCTATGGCTTTGACGGCTTTGAGCGTGAGCAGCTCAGGGTCACCCGGGCCAGCGCCTACGAGTGTGACGGAAGGTTGTGGGTGGGTCATGTCGTGCTCTCTGTGAGTTGAATCATGCGGCGCAACTCAGGCACGCACGAACCGCATTGGGTGCCGCACTTGAGCGTGCCTTGCAAGGAGGTCAAACGTTGTGCGCTGTCGCCTTTGTAAATTTGTAGGTGCTTGCGAATGGCCACATCTTTCACGCCCACGCAGCTGCACACGGTGGTGCCTGCATCCACCAAAGCCACAGGGGGTTTGCTACCCGTCATCAACAAACGTCGGCCATAGGCTTGCGTGGACGCTTGGGTTTGCAACAAGGCTTTGAGCCACGTCTCGGCCGAGGTGTCGCCCGCGATGATGAAGGCGTTGAGCTGGGTGTCTTTGGCTTGGGTAGGCTCGCTGTGTTGCAAACGCATGCTGCGCAGTTGGCTGCGTTTGGCATCGACGTAGCGCAGGCTGTCGCTGCCGTTCAAGTCCAAGAGTTGTTCAATGTCGTGCAACAGCGCCATGTCAGGCGCTTCGCTGCAGGCCGCACGCATCAGCACACCTTGACGGGCAGGACCCTCTGTCGGTGTATCGCTGAATGGCACGCAGCTCGCAAATTCAAACTGCACCATGCGCGCACGCAGGTTTTGCAAAATGGTTTGCGCTTTGTGCTCGGGCAGCCACGCCACGGCAAGCAAGGTCCAAGGCAATTCAGCCTTCAGTACTTTGACCGCGGCATGTTTGAGTTCAGGCTGCTTCGACGTGGGGCAATACGCCGAGGTGGTGATGGCGTTCACGCCCGCGAGGGGTTTGTTTTGATGGTCACGCCCACTCAAAAATGCTGCACCCCAATGCATGGCGATGAAGGCTTGGTTGGCGCCGAGGTCGGCACTGGCTTGGGCGGGTAACACGATGGAGCCACGTTTGCTGGTGACGTGCACCAAAGTGCCTTCGTCAAACCCAAGCCGCGCCATGTCGTCTGGGTGCAGTTGCACCACGGGCTCGGGCACATGGCCAAACAGTTTGCCCACCAAACCTGTGCGTGTCATACCATGCCACTGGTCGCGCAAGCGGCCTGTGTTGAGCGAGAACGGAAACCGCGATTCACGCACTTCTACCGTAGGCACATAGGGCAGCGCGGCAAATTTGGCTCGGCCATTGGCGGTGGCGAACACACCGTCTTCATACAAACGCGCTTGGCCTCGTGTGGCACCTTCGCGCATGGGCCATTGCTCAGGGCTTTGGTCCAAATGTGCGTAGCTCAGGCCGGTGATGTCGAGGTCATGACCACGGGTGGATTCGCGGTGCTCCACCCAAATTTCTTCGGGCGAGGTGTAGGCCATGTGCAGGCCAGCTTTGTGTGGGGCCACGCCTGGTTCTTGTGCCAAACGTGTGGCCAAGTCCACCACGATTTGCCAATCGTGTCGTGCCTGACCCGGTGCGGGCACAGCGGCATGTACGCGGGTGATGCGGCGTTCGCTGTTGGTGACCGTGCCTTCTTTTTCGCCCCAGGTGGTGGCGGGCAACAGCAGGTCGGCGAAGTCGCAGGTCTCCGCGGTGGCGAAGGCTTCTTGCACCACCACAAACTCGGCTCGCTCGAGGGCGCGTCGCACCGTGTTTTGGTTGGGCATGGATTGCGCGGGGTTGGTACACGCAATCCACAGGGCTTTGATTTCACCGTCAGCGGCAGCTTCAAACATTTCCACCGCGGTCTTGCCGGGCTTAGACGGCACATCGTCAATGCCCCACAAAGCGGCCACTTCGGCGCGGTGTTGGGGCTTGCTCATATCGCGGTGCGCACTGATGAGGTTGGCCAAGCCGCCTACTTCGCGACCGCCCATGGCGTTGGGTTGACCCGTCAGCGAGAAGGGGCCTGCGCCTGCTTTGCCAATGTGTGCGGTTGCCAAATGCAGGTTGATGAGCGAGGCGTTTTTAGCGGTGCCGCTGCTCGATTGGTTCAAGCCTTGGCAATACAAACTCAGCGTGGCTTTGGAGGTGGCAAACCAATGCGTGGCTTGCAGCAGTTGCTCAGGTGTGATGCCGCATACCGCCTGCACATGCGCGGGCGTGTAGTCGGCCACCAACGTTTGTAGTGTTTCAAAGCCTTCTGTGTGTGCCGCGATGTAGGCGTGGTCCACCCAGCCCTCGGCCAGCATGATGTGCAACATGCCATGAAACAGCGCCACATCCGTGCCAGGTTGCAAAGGCAAATGCAAGTCAGCGCTGCTCGCGGTGTCGGTGCGACGCGGGTCGGCCACGATGATTTTGAGCTTGGGGTTTTTCGCCCGCGCATCTTCGATGCGTCTGAACAAAATCGGGTGCGCATACGCCGCATTGCTGCCTGCGATGAACAAACAATCCGCGTGCATCACATCGTCGTAGCAAGCGGGCGGTGCATCGGCACCGAGGGTGAGTTTGTAGCCGGCCACAGCGCTGCTCATGCACAGGCGTGAGTTGGTGTCGATATTGTTAGTGCCCAGCAAGCCTTTGACCAGCTTATTGAACACGTAATAGTCTTCGGTCAGTAACTGGCCCGACACATAAAAACCAATGGCCTCTGCGCCATGCGCGCGCACGATGCTGGCCAAGGTGTGGCTGGCTGTTTGCATGGCGTTGTCCCACGCCACAGGTTGCAAGCTACCGCCACGTACCAAGCGACGCATGGGTTGCAGCAAACGTGTTTGCGCAGCCATCGCGGGGCTGGCTGTGAGGTGCAGTGATGAACCTTTGCTGCACAAGCGCCCAAAGTTGGCGGGGTGTGCAGGGTCGCCGCGCACACCGGTGATGTGGCCCGCGTTCGATTCGATGCTGACGCCGCAGCCCACACCGCAGTAGGGGCAGGTTGAACGCGTTTCTTTCATGGCGGCTTTCTAGCGGTTGGGGTGTTTCAGTTCGTGACCGTGGCGTCGTCAATGGCGAGCGTGTTGAGCTCGTTCACATCCAAGGCCACATGGCCGTTTTCCACACGGACTGCAAACCGGGTGGTGCAGCCTTCATCGGGTGCGTGGGCGCAGCCGTCGACCAAACCAATGTGCCAGTTGTGCAGCGGGCACACCACGGTTTCGCCAAACACCAAGCCTTGGCTTAAAGGGCCGCGCTTGTGCGGGCATTGGTCGAGCAAGGCAAACACTTTGTCTTCGGCGTTGCGAAACACCGCCACTTCCACCCCCTTGGCGCGCTGCACGCGGCGCGCGCCCAGCACTGGGATGTCGTCAACTTTGCAAATGACTTTCCATTCGGTCATGGTGTGTGTTCCTTAAACGGTGAGGGCTTCAAACTGGCGCGTGTCGACGTGTGCTTTGTCAAACTCAAACCAAGGGTCGGGTTCGCCGTCGAGCGCAAATTGCAAACGTGCCCACAAGGCTTTGCGGCCTGCTTCATCATCCAAGATTTTTTTCTTCACGTAGTCCATGCCCACGCGGTTCACGTAGTGCACGGTGCGCTCTAAGTACCAACCTTCTTCGCGGTAGAGCTGCATGAAGGCGCCGGTGTACTCCATTACTTCTTCTGAGGTTTTCACCTTCACAAAGAACTCGGCCACTTCGGTTTTGATGCCGCCGTTGCCGGCGATGTACATCTCCCAGCCGCTGTCCACACCGATGATGCCAACGTCTTTGATGCCAGCCTCAGCGCAGTTACGTGGGCAGCCCGACACCGCAAACTTCACCTTGTGCGGTGCGTACATGCGCCACATGGCTTTCTCCAGGTCTTTGCCCATTTGCGTGCTGTCTTGCGTGCCCATGCGGCACCACTCGCTGCCCACGCAGGTTTTGACGGTGCGCAAGGCTTTGGCGTAGGCGTGGCCGCAAGGCATGCCAATGTCTTTCCACACATTGACCAAGTCTTCTTTCTTCACGCCCAACAAGTCGATGCGTTGCCCCCCCGTGACCTTGACGGTGGGAATGTTGTACTTGTCCACCACATCGGCAATGCGACGTAATTCGTCGGCGGTGGTCTCCCCCCCCCACATGCGAGGGATGACGCTGTAAGTGCCATCCTTTTGGATGTTGGCGTGGCTGCGTTCGTTGATGAGGCGGCTTTGCGGGTCGTCCAACGCTTCTTTGGGCCAGCTGCTCATGCGGTAGTAGTTGATGGCGGGGCGGCAGGTAGCGCAGCCTGTTGGGCTCTTCCATTCTAGAAATTGGAACACCGCATCGTGGGTCAACAGCTTGTGGTCACGAATGGCATCGCGCACTTCTTGGTGGCTGTGCTCGGTGCATCCGCAGATGGCTTTTTTCTTTGGCGCGGCCGAGTAGTCGCCGCCTGCGGTGAACATCAAAATTTGTTCCACCAAACCCGTGCAGGAGCCGCACGATGCACTGGCCTTGGTGTGCTTGCGCACCTCATCCAAGGTGAACAAACCTTTGTCTTGGATGGCTTTGCAAATCGCGCCTTTTTTCACGCCATTGCAACCACACACCTCGGCATCGTCGGGCATGCTGGCGGCTTTGCTGTGACCTTCATGGCCCACGTCACCGATGTTCGATTCACCAAACATCAGCTTCTCGCGGATGTCGGCCACGCTGCGCCCATCGCGCAGCAGCTTGAAGTACCAGCTGCCGTCCACGGTGTCGCCGTACAAACACGCACCCACCAATTGGTCGTTGCGGATGACGAGCTTTTTGTACACACCTTCGTGCGGGTCGCTCAACACAATCTCTTCGGTGCTGCCATCGTCACTGCCCATGAAGTCGCCCGCACTGAATAAATCAATGCCGGTGACTTTGAGCTTGGTCGAGGTGAGCGAGCCGGTGTAGCGGCCAATGCCGAACTCGGCCAAATGGTTGGCCAACACTTTGCCTTGCTCAAACAAAGGCGCCACCAAACCATAGGCAATGCCACGGTGGGCCGCGCATTCGCCCACGGCATAAATGCGTGGATCGGTCACGGTTTGTAGGGTGTCGCTGACCACAATGCCGCGCTCGCAATGCAGGTGCATTTTTTCGGCCAGCGCCGTGTTGGGGCGAATGCCCACTGCCATCACCACCAACTCGGCGGGCACGTGTGAACCATCTTTGAACAAGACCCCTGCCACGCGTCCATTTTTGTCGGCTTGTAAGGCTTGGGTGTGTGCGCCCATGCGGAACTGCATGCCGCGCTCTTCGAGCGAGCGTTGCAACAAACCGCCCGCCACTTTGTCGAGCTGACGCTCCATCAGCCATTCGCCCACATGCACCACGGTCACGCTCATGCCGCGCTTCATCAAACCGTTGGCCGCTTCGAGGCCGAGCAAACCGCCGCCAATCACCACGGCGTGTTTGTATTTCGTGGCTGCATCAATCATGGCTTGTGTGTCGGCAATGTCGCGGTAGGCCAGCACGCCGTCCAACTCGCGGCCTGGCACGGGCAGCATGAAAGGGTTAGAACCGGTGGCCAAAATCAAGCGGTCATAGGGCGCGCTTTTGACTTCGCCTGCGGCGTTGGTGGCGTGCACGATGCGTTTGACACGGTCCACCTCAGTCACCGTCCAGCTGGTGTGCAGGGTGATGTGGTTGTCGCTGTACCAGTCGAGTGGGTTGAGAATAATTTCATCCAAGGTTTGTTCACCCGCCAACACGGGCGACAACAGAATACGGTTGTAGTTGGGGTGTGGCTCGGAGCCGAAGACCGTGATGTCATACAGGTCTGGCGTGAGCTTGATGAGCTCTTCCAAGGTGCGCACACCGGCCATGCCGTTGCCCACCATCACGAGTTTGAGTTTGTGACGCATGTGCAGCTCCTCAGTGTTTTTCCACGTGCGCTTGGCGCGTGTACAAAAAGTCAATCACGGCTTTGCGGTAGTGCAAGTAGGCAGGCTCGTCGGCCAGCGTCACGCGTGAACGGGGGCGAGGCAGGTCCACATGCAGCACTTCGCCGATGGTGGCGGCAGGGCCGTTGGTCATCATCACAATCTTGTCGGACAGCAATACCGCTTCGTCCACATCGTGCGTGACCATCACCACGGTGCTTTGCGTGTTGGCCACGATGGCCAGCAACTCGTCTTGTAGCTTGGCGCGGGTGAGAGCATCCAAAGCGCCAAAGGGCTCGTCCATCAACAGCACTTGAGGTTCCATGGCCAAGGCGCGGGCAATGCCCACGCGTTGCTTCATGCCACCTGAAATTTCGCCAGGGCGCTTTTGGGCCGCGTGGTTCAAGCCCACCATGTCGAGTGCCGCGTGGGTGCGTGCGGTGAGTTGGGCTTTGTCTTCTTTGGGCTTGCCATCCACGATGCCGGTTTGACCGAACACGCGTTCTACGCCGAGGTAAACGTTTTCAAAGCAGGTCAGCCAAGGCAAGAGTGAATGGTTTTGAAACACCACGGCGCGCTCGGGGCCGGGGCCTGCGATTTCTCGGTTGGCACAAATCAAGGTGCCTTGCGTTGGCGTGGTCAAACCTGCAATCAGGTTGAGTAAGGTGGACTTGCCACAACCCGAGTGACCGATGAGCGCGACGAATTCGCCTTTGCTCACGGTCAGGTCGATGTCGCGCAGCGCAGGGAAGTCGCCTTTGGCCGTGCGAAAGGTTTGGGCCACGCCCTGAATTTGTAAATACTTGGTGGTCAACGATGCGTTCATGACTGCACCTCCTCAAAGGTGAATGCGGTGGCGAGTTTGATCAGGGCGTACTCCAGCACCAAGCCCACGATGCCAATCACGAAGATGGCGATGATGATGTTTTTCACGTTCAGGTTGTTCCACTCGTCCCACACCCAAAAGCCAATGCCTACGCCGCCAGTCAGCATCTCAGCCGCGACGATGACCAACCAAGCCGTGCCCACAGCGAGGCGCACACCGGTCAACATATAAGGCAGCACCGCGGGAAACAAAATCTTGCTGACGATCTTCCACTCAGAGAGGTTGAGCACACGCGCCACGTTCATGTAGTCTTGCGGCACACGTTGCACGCCCACAGCAGTGTTGATGACCATGGGCCAAATCGAGCAAATGAAGATGGTCCAAATGGCCGCAGGGTTGGCGCCTTTGAACACCAACAAACCAATGGGCAACCAAGCCAGGGGTGACACAGGGCGCAGCAAGCTGATGAGCGGGTTGAACATGCGCGACAAGAACTCGAAGCGCCCAATCAAGAAGCCCAAAGGAATCCCCACCAGCGCAGCCAAACCAAAGCCCAGAGCCACGCGCTTGAGAGAACTCCACACGTTCCAGCCCACACCTTGGTCGTTGGGGCCGTTGCTGTAGAACGGGTGGCTGAACACATCCACGGCTTGCCAGAAGGTGTCGGTTGGGTTGGGAAAGTTGTTGGTGCTGGTGACAGACACCAGCGACCAAATGCCCACCAGCAGTGCCAAGCCCATGAAGGGCGGCACCACGCGT
>JACCDX010396761.1_pt1 | contig 36340 bp, 75 predicted proteins | sample 7449681 | NCBI WGS metagenome assembly JACCDX01 (sample SAMN15323450, study PRJNA562643) | freshwater metagenome | isolation source: river surface water | place: USA:Blue River Watershed | collected 2017-08-18
ATGCGGGGCAATATAGATAGTACCGATCAGCAGCAAGAATTGTGTTGTGGTCATGCTTGACCCTCTGCTTTGGCGATGTTGGAGTCAACAGCGCACACGGCAGAGTAAAACGCCAGATCCCCGACAGTCGCGTCACGCCACACGCACCCTTCAAGGTACTCAGGCAATCCATCAAAGGTTGGTGGGCCATCGCTGCGATGTTCTTCCACCATTAGCACCAACAACGGATCGCCAAACAGCGGCTTATGCAGGCGATATTTCGTGCGGCCAGTGAGTTTGTGATTCATTTTTCCTCTCCCTCTGCTTTGGCGATGGCGGCGCGGACTTGGGCAAGCGCAGGCATGTTTCGGTATTCAGGCAAGTATCGCGTGATGTTTTTGAGCATCGCGTCCAACATCGGCTCTGCCTCTTTCAACGCCTCCAGCAGTTCCGGAGCAGCAGCGATCAATCGACGGTTTGCATCTCGTTCTGCTTCAGACTTTCCATGCAAATCAAGATGACAGATTTGATAACCGTTAGCGTCATCAATTCGCGTTACCAATTCGCGCCACGGTCCCGGTGTGTGTTTACTCATGATTCTTCTCCTTCAGCGCGGCATACGCCGTGCGGCGGGCCCTGCCACCGTGCTTGGCAATCAGAGCCAACACCGTCTCCAGCGGAACCATTGGATACACAGTGCCAGTCGGACGGTCCGGTTCCTCAGCGTAAGGCTGGATCAGATCGTCAGGCTGGTTTGGGAAACCCAGTTCAAAGTGAGTATAGGGTCCGTCGTTGTCCCGTGGCAGACAGTAAGCCCATTCCCCAGCCTGGACACTGACTGTGAACCCGTCATCACACCGGATTCGCGGAGCAGGATACCACCGCGCAGGTGACTCTCCCATGTTGTGGGGAGGCAGGGAATTACCGGGCAGCGAACTATCTCTCTGTCCACTCTTAACGTGGTCTTGAAGTTGTTGCTGATTCATTTCGTTGCTCCTTGCGTTTCAATGTGTGTACTATAGCAGAGATCCGAATTACTGTCAAATGGTTGGTTATTTGGCTACACAGGCCCATTCAATCTCTTTTACGGTGCCTTTGACCAACTTCTTTGCTGCGGCACCTGCTGCCTCGCACCGTTCTTTGCTGGTGAATTCTGCTACGGTGATAGCATTAGAATTACCGTTGCCAGTCATGCCAACATGGGCGAACAGAATTAGGATGAATGCTGCGGTGTTCATTCTTCAACTCCAAACTTTTCAACGATGTCGTAGTAGACGATCTCCATACCGTATCCCACGGCACGATCATAGTCGCTGCCCTGATATCGTGTGGCAATCCGCTCCTTGTGGTCGCCTAGGCACTCACGGATGATCAGTTCGGCGAACTTATCCATTGCACCATCCATGGATTGTTGGTTTTCATAAGCCCATTTAATGGATTGCTCTCGCAGAGCCTTAATTCGTTCGTTCATCACTTGACTCCGAAATGTTGTTTGATTTTATCTGCATTAGTGCCACCGATCTGAAGTTGGTATTCAGCATAGTCGGCACATTCCTGAATCAATAACTCGGCGAACTCTTTCAAATCACGCCTTGTGATAACAGCGGTATCAACACCTTCGTGTGCCCAATGTGCTGAAAATTTTATACGAGCCTCGTCAGCAAGTTTTTCAATTCGTTCGTTCATCGCTTTCTCCTGATTTCTTACTATGAATACAGTATATCATCGGATCGAATTATTGTCAAATTTTGGGTATTCGACTCGCACTACTCTAAATCCATGTTCTGCCGCAATCTCGGCAACTTGTAGGCTACCGGTTAATCCAATGTATTCTAAATTAGACCATATTTCCCACATTATACCACCGATGCAGCATATTTTACAAGAGCATACAGTCCAACTGCTACCGCAAAAATAGCAAGAACCATTTCTCCAGTAATTGGTGCAAACTTATACATTAGCTTCTCTAGGGTTTGATTTTTCATTTTATGTCCTAACATTTGTGATTAACATCCAGATCGTGCACGGCACTCAGCAACATCAGTAACTGCTTCTTTAATTGTCTCTGCATAATTCAGTGCTGATTGTTCACACAACACAATTGTAGTTTCAAAATCAGCATAACCTTTAGTAAGCAGATGCCAAATATGTTGCCAGCGAGTTTTGCCCCATCCAAGTTTTACTCTAGTATAAATGTTGACACTAACACCAGTTTCATCTGCTTCAACTTCAATAGTATGACTGCAATCGTCATGGCCGCAATCGCAAACTGCTTTATACATTTTGCTCCTGCCCCAATCATTGATTAGCAGTATGCCCTTGGCAGGCTGCTGTGATTTCAAGTCCATAGATGATTCCTTATCTTGATTAGTCTAATCATCATTTCAGTATCTTCGGCTTCTTGCTGTTTCTCAATTTCGTTTGAGAGATCAAGTATGCGACGAGTTTCAGACCGTTCTTCTTCACTCTCGTTGTCGCCGCTGCCAAGTAGACCTAACCATTTTCTATCTTCATCATCATCGGCAAGTTTTTCACGACGACGATCACACCAATCACTCCAGCCACTTAACTCCATTGGATCCTTACGATTGGGGTAAACTTCTTTCCACCAGGTATACAATTCAAGGATTTCTTTAGCTGCAACTGCCTGTCCCGTTGGTTCGGCTTCATTCTTCTTATCTTCATCTAGCCATTCTTCATTGGTTAGTGTGATCTCCCAATTGAGGTGTTCAATTCCAGCCTCTGGACAACGCCAACTACGCCAGCGAAACCAACCCCAACCCCAGAATGGTGGATTATACTTTTCCCGTGCTTCCTTGCTCCAGGCAACATTGCTCCATGCCTTTTCTACTTCAACAAAATCAACAAGCTCATTGAAAAGACAAGGCAGAAAACGGTTCCCCACATCTCGCCAAGTACCAGGTTTGATATCTTTCGGATGAGCAGTAAGGCTATGAGTACGAGTAACGTAGCGGTTATTAATATAGTATTTGAAATCATATAGTTTGTCCACAGGCCACCAAATAGCATCTTGAATAGCGTCCAGGCCCTCTTCAGCTAACCAATAACGTAGACTGTGGGCAGTTCTGGCTTCTTTATGCCATCGTCTCCAACCATCACCAGTTTGTGCTCCTGGCTTAGGAGTCCCACGTAACCAATTGGCGAATTTAGTATTACTCCAATAACGTACTCGTTGACCCATATTTAATCTCCTGCAATATTAATGCTATTTACTAACTTCCAGTCACGCAACGCATAATGTTTAAATGGATGTTCACTTGGCACATAAGAGCCACTAACAGTAAGTGGTACACCAAGATCAAAAATCATTTCCCATAGTGGCAGTAGTTTGTTTACTGTATCAACCGCAGTACCAACACATGCACCAGATTCTACATCTTTTAAGAAAAAGACCCGCCTCTTATTATACTTGGTATTTCTTGTTAGTGCTTTAACTGGTAGCAATCGCTTTGCATCTTTTGTATGTACTAGACTAGCATCAAGGCTAAACACATTTTCCAACATATGATCTACATCACGGTCATATGAATAGAATTCCGGCAAACGGTAGATCATACCCTTTAATGCATCGTTAGTGCGTCTACCGTCCTCTGTGAGGAATTGTGCTAGGTCGATCCTGAATTTTGTCAGTTCACGGCCGCCCAATTTTAGCATCATAATTTTTTTACTATAGTACTCTCGGACGTTTCTTGCCATGTCCCTATCACTAGGAAGCAAGTGTTTATATAACTCTTGTGAGAAAATGGTGTCAATTACTCCATTTTTTGTATCCTCGTGGCCCCCTGCACGTAGTCTCCACCAGGTGCAACTTAGTGCCAGAACGTCTACATCAGTTGGCCTTACCACTACAGGCTGTGTCGTATCCAGGCACTCATGTAGTGATTTCAAGATAGGAATGGGAATACTATTAGCAATACTATTAGGTGTGTTGAACATGTTTAATTCCACTGGCTTTAATTGCACTCATACAAACCGGACAAGGCGCAGCAAGTGCCGGTTGACCATTTTTGTTGTAACGGGTAACGAAAATTTTATGGGCCTTACGCAAATCACGACAGCGGGTAATTGCATGCACTTCAGCATGTAGATACTGCTTTTCTGGATTACCAGTAATATGTGCATGTCTTGCCTGTAAGGGGTGGGTTTTGATATAGCTGTTTTGGCCAATACTCAAAACTTTGCCCTTACGGTCGTAAATCACTGCGGTTACTTGCTGGAAGGCCATACTAGTAGTTATAGTTACAACACCACTAGTTTACATGGCTTTCTAATTTTTGTCAAACTCCACGCTTGGTGATAACTTTGTCTGCTAGCCCGTAATTCACGGCTTCAGTGGCGCTCATGAAATAATCACGTTCCATGTCATTGGACAGTTCCTCAAATGTTTTTCCAGTGCTACTATGGTCCACGTAAATTTGAGTCAAAGTTTTCTTCATGGCAAGAATTTCCTTTACCTGAATTTCCATATCCGTAGCTTGTCCGCGTGCACCACCGCTGGGCTGATGAATCATATGCCGGGCATTTGGCAGGATATATCGTTTACCTGGTGCACCTGCCTGTGCAAGGAGGCTTCCCATACTACAGGCCTGACCCATAACAATAGTTGACACCGCAGGCTTAATGAACTTCATTGTGTCCAAAATTGCAAGTCCAGCTGTAACAGCTCCGCCAGGACTATTGATATAAAGATGAATATCTTTGTTTGAATCTTCGCTTTCCAGAAACAGTAACTGAGCAACAATTAGGTTTGCCATTTGATCGTGTACTTCTCCTTCAAGCATAACCACACGGTCCTTGAGCAAGCGACTGTAAATATCCATCGCCCGCTCACCCTTGCTGCTTTGTTCGATAACCATTGGTACTAAATTCGGCATTACTTTTTTCCTTTTTGTTAACTTAGATAAATATCTAATATTGAGGTAAAATTATAACATGCGATACAATGAATTTTCAAGAATTTTGGTTGAAGCGGTTGTTCAAGAACAGCCACTATCTAGGCCTGAAATTATTTCAGCTTTAGCGGAATTGGGTTATGGAAACGTAAAAGTAGACGGTAACAAGTTAAGAGTTCTGACACAAATTCCGGATGGCGCAAGAAGTAATGAATTTCGAGCAGAAGTGATGAATGAAATATTAGCAGGCCTACGAGAAAAATTTCCTGATTATAACCCGAAGCATATTAAATCTGGAAAATTTGGGTCTCAAGGAGGAATAGTATTTGATAACAGTCCAGTGGCTATCCTAGTTAAGGATGAAGGTGGACAAGGAGATAAAAGCGCAGGCGTGGCCAACGAGATCGAACTTGCAGCATTTTTGGAATCAGTTATTGAAAAGTACAAAACTGTTAATGTGACATTCGTTGATTCTCATGGCAAAAAAATATCTATCAAAGATTGCAATAAAGTGGTTCTAGCAGGCAAAGATGTTTCTGGTAGAAAAAAAGCTGACGTTGTACTAAAAAGCGAGACTGGCGAGTTGCCAATCAGTATCAAAAAACTAAACGCCGATATGTGGGAAAGTGCAGACAGGCTTTTTGGCAAAAAAGCAAAAGAAATTCTTGAAAAATTACAGGCTGACGGTGTTTTAAAATTGAAAAAATTCGTAGACGACACTGGACGCAAGTATTATAAACTTGATAAAGAAATTGTCATTGAACCAACTGAAGAGCAGGCAATGGAAGCTATTTTCGGCAGTGACTTAAATCCAAGAGGCGGAGTAGTGATTCAAACTTTCAAACCTGAGCACTATGTTCAAAATGAAAATAATGTCACTGTGCAGTGTTATCATGTTATAGCAAAAAAGGAAGATATTCCTGAAAGCCATCTAATGGTGTGGCTAATTAGAAACAATGTAGAAAGAAATAATCCTTTGCCAGGTCTCAGAACACTAGGTGTAACACTGTCTAGAGGCATTGGCAAAAAAGGCACCAAAGATGTTATACTCGTGGACAAAAATGGAAATGTAGTTGAAAATCCAAACATCAAAAAGCAATCTTCTGATGATGTCGAAGATAAGCCAGCCAAGAAGCCAAAACCTGAACCTGGCAGTAAAGAGGCGATTGGACGAGAAAGACGTTAATTATTTGGATTTTTTAGTTGGTTGTTTTTCCGGTAACGAATATCCACTAACGCTATCACATATGTTCAGTTTAAGCGCCTCATCGGCGCTTAACCATTTGTCCTGTGCTGGCAATAAGTATTCTTTTATAGTACTGTCATCTGCACCAGTGCATTTTCTATAATGGTCAATCATACGTGTCTGTGTTAATTCAAGCTCACGGAGCGTAGCAAAAAGTTCATGAGCTTTACCCTCGTTGTGCCAACTAAATTGATGACTAAGAATACTTGTGTTTGGTGTTAGTATACGTCTGCCGCGAGTGCCAGCCATAAATATCAACAGACCAGAACTTCCAATTTGGCCAAGGCCAACAGTTTTAATTGGAATAGCGCTGTTGTGCATTACATCAATCAGTGCAAAAGCAGCCGCCAAATCTCCGCCATGACTGCATATCATTAATAATAATTCTTTTTTCTTTTGTTTAGAAACATAATTTTCATACAGTATCCACTGAATGACCGGGTGTATTGTTTCTCCGGTAACTTCGGACATAAAAACATATATTCCATGATTGTTTAATTCCTCTAGATGACTGCCTGAATTTTCTGTATCTGTTGTCATAATTTTTCCCGTGAGTTTATGTATTTTATCTCAAAACAATGGTAGAGGAATATTTTGCTATAAGAATCTAGAAACTAAATACAATATCAAGGAGATAAACATGTTTAGTAAAATTAAAGAATTTCTATTTGGCAAAAAGCCAGAGTCCGTATCAAGTGATGCCCCTTATAAACTAGAACCAGTTGTCGAGCAAGCGCAGTCAACTGCCACGATAGCATGTGGATGTGGGCGCAGTCCTAGTGGATTCTGTGTCGGGTTTCATAATCTTTCCAACGAAGAATGGGCAGTTCATCCAGAAAACAAGTCTTTGTCTGCACCTGTAGTATCTGCACCTGTAGTATCTGCACCTGTAGCGACTCCAGTTAAAAAGAAGACCCGAGCACCAGCAAAGAAAGTTGTTAAAACAGAACCAGTGTCAAAAACAACAAAGTCTGTAAAGCCAAAAGCTGCGTCTTCTGGTCCCGCCGCGATAAAAGCTAAAAAGACTACACGCAAAAAATCATCAACATAAATTGTGTCTCTGGAATTTTCTGTTGATCTGATCAGTGATCTAAACCTAAACAAAAATGATCATTTTGACTGGACTGGCAAATCTACCAGTCTTTTTTGTGTTATTGCCGGAAATATAAGTAAACACGATATACAAATCGCCAAGGTTTTGTCACAGTTAAGTGATATGTATCGTGGAGTATTCTATATAGAAGGTCACCTAGAACACAAAACAGTGTCCGACTATGAAAACAGAATATCTCAGTTAAAGAAAATATGTGAGCAGAACAAGAACGTAATATACCTTCACGATCATGCAGTAATTCTTAATGGTCTGGCCTTCTTGGCCGTTAATGGATGGGTAAATCCACTTGTCAACTATAGCGCACCTGATCTTATAAGAATAGAAGAGTACCGAAACCAGGATCTTGGATATCTAAGCAACAGTATACGGTCGCTACAAACTTACCAAGAGGTAAAAAAAATAGTAGTTATCAGTGGCTGCGTACCCAGTGAACACCTGATGTTTAGTCAATCAGTTGATTTTGACTACCAGAACGTTGAGCCTGGGTTAGCCCTGATAATGGATAGTAACCATCGAGTTTCTCATTGGCTGTATGGCGGTGAAAATCCAGACACTGACATCGTATACAATCGCAGAAGATATGTTAACAACCCGTGCAGCGGATCAATGCCATACTGGCCAAAAAGAATTATTCTTTAGTTCTGACTTTCTATTTTAATCTGTAGAGGGAAGCCTTCCTGTCGTGCAGCAAGAGTAACCTCGATTCCTTTTTGCTCCGCAATTTCATACGGCAAAACAGCAACAGTGGCACTGCCCTTTTCGTGTATATCTTCAGTTAAAGTCACAGCAGTATTTTCTGCATGATCAAAATAGTTTACCAAACTGTTTACAACGAATTCCATTGTGGTAACATCGTCGTTGATATATAGAACTTTATATAAACTTGGTTCGCTGATTTTCAGATTTGGTTTAATCTTAGTGCGAACATCTGTTTTAGCCATTTTATACTTTCTTTATTTGTGTTAATAACGGTGGTCCTTTAAAGGACCACCTATTATATTATGCTACGTAGTTAATAGCAATAGGGCGAGGCTTCTTTTCTTCCGGAACTTGACGTTCCAAATCAATGGTTAAAATACCATTTTCCTGATGTGCCGCGATAACTTCAACGTGTTCAGCTAATGTAAAAACACGTTCGAAGTCTCTTCCACTAATACCACGATGTACATATTCACGTGCCTCGTCAATCACTGTTGCTTGTTTGCCCGTGATTGATAGTTGATTTTCCTTAACCTCGATTGTAACTTCACCCTGTCGGAATCCAGCTACGGCAATTTCAATGCTGTAGCTGTCCTCGGTGTGTTTTACCATGTTGTAGGGTGGATAATTAACATTATGATTTGCTCGCATGATCTCGTCAATGCGATCAAACATTCTGTCAAAACCTACACCAAAACGGTGTAGTTGAGGAATATCAATTGAACGTATAGATAGTTGATTTTGTGTCATTTTATTTCTCCTTTTATAGCAAGAATGACTTTTTAAAATGTAGACCCGACCCATTCGGCATCCACTGTGGTACTTATTTTACCACTTTACGCAAAAAAGCAAAATATTTTGTGTATCAAAACATCTTTTTTGGTAACTCTTGTGATTGAATGTATTTTCGCCAGCGATTCTTTGCTTTGCTTTTTGCCAATTTGCGTGCAATAGTTGGCTTTACATAGAATTCACGATCACGCAAGTCTTGCAGAATGCCGCTGTCAGCTACCTTCTTCTTAAACTTGCGCATTGTTGATTCAAAATTGTCCTTGGTATTTACTACTTTCATTTTTTCTCCTGTGTAATAATCTGTGGATTCTCTACTAGATCCTCGGTTATTGTTATATTCTTAATGTTGTTTTGGACGTATTGCTTGATACTATACATATGCACTAACAATACTCGTTCAAGTTCACTTTGTAGGCCACGCGCACCGGTTTTAAGCTTAATGCAATTTTCGGCAATCTTATTGATAGCATCACTTGTGAATGTCAACTGAATGTCATCTAAACTAAGCAAATATTGATACTGCTTGATATAACTGTTTTTTACTCCGGTCAAAACGTTAACTAACTGGTCTTTGGACAGTTCTCTGATTGCAACACGATTCGTGAAACGACCAGTGAATTCTGGAATCATTCCGAATTTTGTCAGATCATCAGGTGTAACACGATCAAGATAGTGTTCTGATTCAATTGACCCCTTAACTGTAACACCGAAACCTATGCTATTGCCGTCAATACGTTTCGCAACTATATCATTTAGGCCAACAAATGCTCCACCTGCTATGAAAAGAATATTGGTAGTATCTACTTCTAACATTTCACTGTTTGGATTTTTTCGCTTGCTTCCCTGCGGTACTCTACAGATCGTGCCTTCTACCAATTTCAATAACGCTTGTTGAACGCCTTCTCCACTTACATCACGGGTAATACTAGCACTTTCGCTCTTTCTGGCGATCTTATCCACTTCATCAATAAAAATGATGCCTCGCTGTGCTTTTTCTATGTCTCCGTCTGCTGCGGACACCAATCTTACTATCATGCTTTCTACATCATCGCCCACGTATCCAGCTTCAGTTAAACTTGTAGCATCTGCTATGACGAATGGAACATCCAAGTATTGTGCAACTGTTTTTGCAAGCAGTGTTTTACCGCTGCCAGTTGGTCCAACTATAAGAACATTACTTTTTTGAACAGTGACTGCATCACTATTGTTATTGATTCGTTTATAATGATTGGCAACTGCCACACTTAGAATCATTTTTGCATGTTCCTGGCCGATTACATGCTGATCTAAGTATGCACATATGTCGTCTGGATATAAAGTGCTGTTCGGTGTTGATTCCACCAATGGATCATCTTTTAGTAGATCATTACACATCTCAACACAGTCATTGCATATAGCAGTGCTTTCGCCTACGATTAATTTTTTTACTATATTTTTGTGTTTGCCACAAAATGAACATTCTTGAAAATGCAATACGTTACCCATATAATTTTAGTACAGTTATTTATGTTGTTCTTTTCAGATACTCTGAAATTTCTTCTTGCTCATGTTCGGTCAGTAATCCAGGGTCATATTCGCCACTGTCTATTTTTGAAATCAGATACTGAATATACGCCGTGTTTAGTAGATAAGTAGTATTTTCTTCTCTATTAATTTGAATCCATTTTACTCCATTAAATTTGTAGGTTCTGTTTGGCATAACATCAATACGGGTGTGTATGTCGCCCGTTTTAGCAGATGTAGGAAATTTACTGCCAAAAAGAATATTGTTCTGTATAGGTCCATTTACTATCAAGTCTGGACGTAGTTGCTTTAGAGCATCAACCTTTATTTTTTTGCCTTCATATGTAACATATTCGTCCTGATTACTGTACAACTCTACAGGTGTAGTTACTCCATTAGTCTCTATATCTAGATTAGCACTTGCTGATTCGTCCGTACTAGGCACGGTAGTTGTTTCAGGCAGATGATCATCTGGGTCATTATTTGACGTTGGCAGATCAAAAACAAATTTTGGCTGTAGTATAGTATACGTGTGCTTATAACTTCCTTGTGTAAAATCCGGAGTAGCATCAGGTATTTCATCATTAATCGCTGATTTATACTGGACAGTCTCACCACTGGCTGTCATTTCCTTTTCTTCAGGAGTTACATCAATGGGTGGCAATTGAGTTGAATAAGAATCTGGGATAGATTGTTCTTGCACCGTTAATACAGGAGAAGAATTCTCCTGGTCAATGGATGTCTCTTGGTCCCACTTAATACTTGTGGTAGAGGCTAGAATCAAAATTATTGCCAATGGATCAAATACAAGCACAATCAATATTGTAACCCATCGAACAGCACGTTCAAGTAAATTAGCATCCGGATTATCTCCATAGATTACCGATGCTATATATTTAATAGGACCTACTTCTGCCTCAACCTTGCGTTGACTGGCAGCAATAGGTGTTCGTTCTTCATTCAATTTACTGATTATGATCTGTGCATCGCCTATATCTTTCTGTAATTTGGCTCTCTCGGCCGTCTGTTGTCTACGAATTTGCACTGCACGTTCTGCTCCCTGTTCACTGTCGCTTCTTGATAGGCGTTGATTTACCTGATCGTCCATTTGCTGTATGGCACGCCGAGCAATATCTATGTTATCGCGTTGGGTCTTTATTTTTTCATCGATAAAGGCTAACTGTGCTGTAACATCTCCGCCAATAAGGCCGGCATCGCTGTGAGATTTTGAGAGAAATCCAAAAATTCCCATACTGGTCAAAAATGCCAGAGCAATAACAGCAATGGTCAAATATGTCTTAATGGTCCACTGTGCGCGATTCCAGTATCTATGTAGCCATACTGTAGTAGTAATTTTAGCTATTTCCAGGATGGTTCCCATTACAATTATTGACACCACTGCTCCTGCAAATATAGCAGTGAGGCCAATAACACTGTAATAAGCGGCAATCGCGCTGATGCACAACGCCACTAATAGCGTGAAGTGACTAAATGTGAAAAATTTATTAGACATAAGCAGTATTTATAGAATTTCCGCGATGAAATCTATTATACTACTTTACTAGCCTAGCCACAAGTAAGAATTGCTCAAATGCCTTTTTTACTTCAGGATGTTCCATTCGCTTATTTGCTTCTTCCATCATTGCGTTCATTCCGGCATCTACACAATCATGCAGGCTCACACCCTTTAGGCCAATTAAATCATCCCCGAATTCTTTCTTTAAATTCTTCCATGCTTTAATTTGGCCGTCAGTAAGTGGCGGTATTGACGCTTTCATTTCACTTGCTTTACTGATGGCGTTGCAAATACTGTCCCGTGCTACACGGCCTGCTGCAATCATAGCAGCATAATTGGGATCGACGTTATAGCGTAGGCTTGCGCCGCCTGGATAACACATAACTAGATGATTCCCTTCTGGGAAACTATCCATGAGGGCAGAATCATATTCTGCTACAGGATAGTATCGACGGCCACGTTTTTCGTAAAAAACTTTCTTCATACCATCTTTCCCAGTACACCCCAAATCAAATCATCCAACTCACGTTGGTAGTCACTATTACCGTTTCGTCGCTTGATCCAGATAGTCTCTAGTAGTTCACGCATTTCATCACCATCAACGCCTTTGGTATTGTAGTCCAAACCTCTATTTTCAAGTTCTTCAATAAGATCATAGTCATTAAACTCTGACAAATCAACTTCAACTTCGGTTTCAATTGTTACATATGGCATGATTACCTCGCTAGTATTTCTACAATTTTCTTTGGATCAACTACATCAATAACTTGCTTGACTTCTTTTACTACCATTTCAAGTTCAACAATTTCCCAGTCATTAAAATCAATGTTACTTCCCCACCGACGATTCATAATACCTGTCAGGAATGTACGCAATTGTCCAATTTTTTGGAAGATGCGTCCAGTGCCATCATATGATAGATATGTAGGGCTACCCTTGACGAACAATCCCGTACTCTTATTACGAATTTTATAGTAAATCATTCTTCGTACTTGACAACATGGATCATCTTTTCACCCATCCACGGGCTGCCACGTTCTGGTTTATAATGTGTTCCGTCTCCGTGTCCTTCTAGCATTTTGTTCATGTGATTGAACTCTGCTCGGGTAATTTCTCGACCAGTAATGATCTGCTCTCCTAGATGCATTTGACTGAACTCTGTTGCTTCCTCCATTGCCACTGTATCATACGCATGATCCAATGACTTGCATTCTACTACATACCGATGGCGAAATGTTTGAATTGTTTCAATTACAAATAATGGCATTTTTATTACTCCTGACCACGAAAATTAGTGTCGCTATCGATTTCATAGGTGATGTCATAACCACCCTTGCGATCTGTCCACCAGTCATCGTAGGCATGATCCCAATCCAGTGGCACATCATTGTAACTAGCGTCTGCGATTACATCTTCGACTAGAATTTCACCACTCTCCAAATCTTGCAGAAACTGAATTAGTTCCTCTTCAGGCTTTTCTGGATAGATTTGACTAAGCAATGCCTGATCAAAATCCAGCTTGAATTCACTAGTTACTTGATGCCATTCTTTCTTTACTACTTGAACCATTTCACTTCTCCATTCTAATACGAATTGCTTCTACGTTTTTATTAATGTTGATCATCAATGCAATGTATCCGCAAGTTAGAATACCCACCCCTACAATGGTTAGAGACTCGAAAACTGCACCAAGAAAATTATCCCCAATAAGATCAACGAATTTAAATATCGCCAAAAAAACAAAAATACCCGCTAATACTTTGTTTAAAAAGTCCAAGCTTTCTACAATTTGTGTGTTGAATTTGCCCAAGAGTAACTCCTAATGTTGAAGTAGTATTTTATACTACTTGCTATCTACAAGCTATTGTTTTGGAAACAGATGCCCGTACTTATCTGCAAATTCTTTAGCACTAAGACTAAATCTTTTAGGAAGAGCATGACTGTAGATGGTCTCATATGTGACCCATTCTCCAGATTCTCGCCACTTTACATCAACAACGTGTAATTTTACACCGTCTTCAAAGTCGTAAATTTTACCGCGTAGATAATCATAATCACTTGTCATCACGGAACCTCAAAAAGCGTGGGAAACGAAGACTATAAGTACCGTCTTGATTTTTGGTAATAGTATCGCACAGAATTTCCACCGTGTGTCCCATCACTAGATTTCGATCAACCCAGAAACTATCACGATCAGCGTCTGTAAAGCCACTTCCGACATTTACGGTGATTTGCTTACCATGATCGAATCCTGAACATACCAGTGCGCCTAATCTTCCCAGATTTCGACCAGTACCCTCTTCAACATCAACCACTTCTAGATCAACAGTAATGACAGGCTTGTACTTAAGCCAGAATGTGGTACGCTTACACTGATAAGGCGCATCCAAATCTTTAATCATTACGCCTTCAAAACCCTCTGCAACCTTGTCTTTGCAATAGCGATCAAATTGATCCTTGCCCTGGGCAGTGTTAAGATCAACGTTAATATGTGGCAGTAATTCCACATTTGGCAAGGAGGAAATCAAATTTGATGCCTTATTAAGTACATCCAATCTTGACTGCAACCTTGCATTCCAGTGTCCACGCAAGAAGTCTGGCAGTGGAATAATATCAAATACATGAAACACACTGTCATCAGCGGACACATTTTCCTTACGCCTGGCCTGACGCATAAGTTCCTGGAATGAGTTACCTACCACTTCGCCATCCAGTACAAAACTGGTATGACCCAATCTAACTGAAAGACGATCCATTACACCGATCAATTGCTGTTCAATTGTGGTAAAGTTCTCAAAGATTTTGCCATTGCGGCTGTAACTAATTACAGATGGACCAGCATCACTAGCAGTGCATACCATAAGTACACGCACACCGTCTAGTTTTGGCTCAAGGCGCTTTAGGCCACGCATTTCTGGACGATCTTCGCAGCTGGTAGCAAGTTGACAGGAAAATACAGGTACTTCCCACTTGGTGCCCTTGCAAATTTTGTTCAGTGTCTTTTCTGAAATGCCAGCACGTAGGTCCTTACGAAGGATTGCGGCACAGAAGCCATTCCATTCATCGCTATCAAAACGCTTACTCATATCCTCAATAGCGAACCTGGCACTATTGCCGGTCAATTCACGGTGATGCAACTTGGACAACAAGGAGTTAAATTCTTGCCATGGGTTCTGGGCTCCCGTAATGCCTTCGGTTGATGGCACCTGTTTAACACCCCACGTAATCATGGGATTGTATGTTGCTTGTGCCATACCAAGGAAAACTTCTGCCTGATATTCCCCCAAGATAGCGGCCGTTAGCACCTGCTTAATTACATCTTCCTTGTGCAGGCGACTATCTGATTCATTGAGTTTATTGATCCAAACTACTGACATATATTAACTCTTAACAATAATAAATAAGTATACACTAAAATTGAATATTAATCAAGATTTTTTTGATCTATGAGTTTCACAAAGTGTAGTGATCCAACCACCCCCGTTCGGCTTTCCTGGTGAACCACACATCTCACACGTTACATAGGACATGGATTCTGCCATTTGAAGCATGCCACTAATGACCTCATCGCCGCCACGATAATAAAAACGTAGACCACCGAACTTTTCTTTTACCTGTTCGGCAACAACTTGAGGAACAGCTTCAGGAACGGTCTTGAATACAGGCTTCAATACGTCCTCTGCTGCACGTTCTTCAGCCCACTTGGTCCATTTCTCACCATCAGCACGAACACGCGGGTGCAGGTAATACCGTTCTAGCGCATCCACATCACCGTTAACTGCACGCCAAAGTGCGCGATTGTATCGCAATACACGGGCTCGTTCTTTTCGTGAATGGTCAATACGCCCTTGAATATTGGCACATAGTCGGTCGATGATGTTGTACCATCCCGGCCCGTGTTCGAACCCCCAGCACATAGCTGTGGTGCGCATATCTGCATGCCGATTCGCAAAAATCTTTGGATACTTCTCGCAAAGTTGTTTATCTAGTTCTGCATTCATGAAAATACTACCTCAAATTCGCCCAAGTTAGGCTCACGATAATCATATTTAATGATTAATGTGAGGATATTTGTTAAACTGCGCACCTTAAAACTACGCCAGTCTTCTGCTTCTACATCCCACACCGTAATATTTTCTGGTCGTTCCTTGGGTTTTGGCCGAGAATTTTTTGATGGTGCATCTCCACCCGTTGATGTGACAGCCCTTGACCGCCTTTCCTCCAATATCTTTACGCCAGCGGCAACAACTAGTGGGTCCATAGTGCATCGCATTACACGCTCGGACCCATCTGTCTTTGTAAAGATGACCTCTACGACTTCACCGCGTAGAAGGGTTTCTAACCACCACTTGAAATTTGTCCATTGAACATCAGTCCAATTATGTACAGTACCAGGTGGACTGGCTACAATTTGATCCATCATTACTCCCCGGCGTTGATTGACTTGGTCGGCCAGGGCTTGAACGGAATAACTTCACCCACAGCATTATATCGACCAATAGCATGCCGGGTATCTTCCCGATCATATGCTAGACGACCACTGTAGTATAGTGCCAGAGATTCTGCCTTTGCTTCTTCTGTAAGGACCCACTTGCCCTCGCTGTTTTGAACATAACCATTTACAACGTGAATTTCATTTTCCATGATTTACTCCTTTGAACAAATATTATATCAGATATCTAAATTATCGTGTGCCAATTTTGGAAAAGTATCCATTGGCCATTCGGTGTTTCAATACAATCCAAGATCATCAAGTTCAGACTGAGTGAACAGTTCACGAACCTTGATCATTAATTGACGCCTACGTTCAGCACGTGCCCGCCAATGTCGCTCAATGTCAACAGAGCGTTCCTTGGACATCTTACGGTTATAGGCAACGATCTGATCGTCAATCTTTTGTAATTGTGCTCGGGCCTTGCTGCTGCCTGAGTCTTGAACATCTTCACTCATACCATCTCCAATTCATCAATTCGTTCAAAAGCAATTACTGCTGGAAGTAATAGCACTGCTGCTGAGTTTTCACTCAAAATAGTCCATACACGTAGTTGATCACTAGGAATGGATAGATATTTCTCGCAGTCATCATATGCGACTAGTGCTAGGATCGCACTTCGGGCAGACTCCCAAGCCGCATCCCGAGCCGTATCCCAAACCTCATTCCAAACCGCACCCCAAACCGCATTCCGTGCAGACTCCCAAGCTGCATCCCAAGATGCATCCCGATCTGCATCCCGAGCAGACAGCGCACTCCGTACAGACCCCCAAGCCACATCCAGAGTCTCATCCCGAGCCGAATCCCATGCAGCAGTATAAGCCGCACTCCAAATCTCTGGGTGTTCCTCCACTGAAGCAAGTACGCGATCAATATGTGCCGCGTTAGGCAGATGACTCCAAGCACTCATTTTTGTTCTTCGGTCTTTACCCTACACTCATAAACAGTGTCACCAACATAGAATGAGCCAAGCTTCTTACACTCGGTTGCGACAGTGTTGTGGGCAACGACCCATCCTATGAGTATTGCTGCCCAAAACACTATGACCAGAAACACTCCCAGCAGGAACACGGAACCCAACGGATAGTCACTCAGTGTTTTCTCATCATCACGCATGCTTACTCTCCGCCATTAAGTAGCCATTTATTACTCACGGCTTTGAAACTAGGACCACCAAAAGTGTTGCACTTGAATACAAGACCTTCACGATCACGCATTGGGCGCAGGACACTCTTGCCTTCAGCCATGGTCAGCAAACCCTGCACATGTTCTTGGATGACCATTTCTGTTGAGATCACAGGTACATGAGCAATGCCGTGAGTATCTGCAAACACTCTACGCTCAGCCGGACTCATGTAGTCACCACGATCAATGTCGTAGATGTCGTACAGACGGAAGTCCTGACCACGAATGCCGTAAGGATTCTTTTGAATACCTTCACCGATCAACTCACCTTGCAGAGCAAGATTACGGCCAGTACTACGGATCTTGGCAATCAAGTCCTCCCTGATAGCAACATTCCAGAAACTATTGGCTTCATCACGCTTGAGATCCAGATTACGGCTGCAAACGCCTTCCTCTTCATCACGCACGTACACAGTCATAGAACTGCCATCCAGCTTCTCGGTCACTTCCCACGTAAACTGTGGATTGTCTTGCCACTCACGTAGTTCACTAGTCAGATTCTGAATACGTTCTTGGTCAGTCTTGGAAATGAATCCAGGAAAGTTGCCACGAACTTGGCCAGCCAATTGTGCGGGCACAGGTGCTTCCCACTTCTGAATGCCAAGCCAGTGACTCACATCCTCGCCAACAGCACAGCCATCAACCTTAGCAAACTCAAACCCAAGAGAACGGGGAAGTACAGTGAGCGGCAGCAGCAAACCTTGACTGACCTGACCGCGCAGCTTGATCGTGCGCAGGCGTTCACCCCTAACACCGTTGAACTCACGTGGCTCACCTCCCTTGCTCAGGAACGGTGCTAGTTCGGTAGGCACCCAGCTGTCAATAGATACATATACAACAAGATCATTGACCTCGTAAGCATCCTTTTTGTCAACAACCCACCACCCGCCGACACGGTATGCTTCAATTGCATCAGCGTTAGGAATGAGAGCAACTTCATTGATCGTGGCAATCCATGCCATTGTGCGTTCACCGTTCTTGTACATAATAATATTCCAAATATTTGTTCAGTTGATGTATTGTAATCTATTTTTTATTATTTGTCAATAGTGTCTCACTTATTTTATTTCTAGTTTCTGGACTTACTTCATGTCCCAACAAAGAATCGGATATTTTTTTATTTCTGTCTTCGTTTTTAGCTGCCTGTTGTATGTTTCTAAGACCCTCATCCGAGTATATTTTTTTCTTTCTATCACTGCCTACTTTTTGAGTGTTCCCTCTTCCACGAATCCACTCGCTAGGAATTTCTTCAGTTGAACTAAATTGTTTAGATTCTAAGGTAGTTGGATTATGATACCATTTTTTTCCTATTCTTTTTTTCTTCGCCTCTTCCGCAGCAATTTTCATATTTTCTATTGCTTCCGGCGATTTTGGCTTCCTTAGTTTTTCTTTTACATGCTCAGGAGTGGGCACTCCTTTTCTCGCGACTGACAACTTTCTTAGTGTTTCTTCGCTATGAGGTTGACCGCCCCATGCGTATTTCGTTATATTATAACCAATTTCAGGATCAGTGGATTTTAGAATATCAATCCAGTACTCCTCTCGAATGCATGCTTCTTCTCTACTATCACACTCACATAATATTTCACGGGTGAAGTTATCAACTCCGTATTTTTCAAACGCCCGTCTAATTAGTTTACCTGAACCCATATAGCCATCATTTATATTTTTAGTTTTATGCTGTCCTACATAGATTTTGTTATTTTTTAGACAAGTTGTCTTGTAAATTATCCATTTATACATAGAAGTTCTCCTCTATGTATTTATACATAATGGTGTTTTTATACTACAATAGTTCATCCATGATATATCACTGGTCCGATTTATTGTCAAATAAGACCTTGTTTACAGCCCCAGCAGTTCGCGCTCCTCTTTGCTCAACTTGGCAAGGGCAGCATTACGGGCGTTCACCCGCCGCAGTGCTTCACGCTCTGCTTCTTCCTTTAGTTCTACACGCCAATCCAACTCTTGGAGGGCTTCTTCGTTCGCCTTGCTGTAGGCCAAAGACAGTGCCACTGTCTGATTACGGCGGTTGTCACGATCTTGCAGGAAGAACATAGCCTCGCGGACTTCCAGTTCATAGTTGGCTTTGGTGGCACGCTCCAACATGGCCATCAACCGTTCGGGGTAGGTTGCTGCCTGCTCTGCTGCGAATGCTGCTGCCTCTGCTGCTTCACGGGCCAGTCGTTCTGCTTTGGTTTCGCGTGCCATTTCGTTTACTCCGTTATCTAACTGTCTATGAGACTATTATAGTTCCAAACCGATTATTTGTCAAGTCAAGACTAACTTAACTTCAACAACTTCCATGACGCAAGTTTTATCAGTGTATGAATTGCAAATGCCATCAGCTATATCAGGTCTGGTTGAGTTAACACACTGGTCAATGTATGCTTGAACATTGGGGTGATACAGCTTGCCGTCAATAGTCCAACTATTGTATTGCTGACCATTCTTCGCACCCTTAAACATAGCCTTCATGGCTTTTTCAGCATTGGCTCGGGACACGAACAATGCCGCAGTTTGCATATCCATGCTAAACGAACGAATTTTCTGACCAGTACAAAATGCGCCAGTTTCTGTTTCACGGATCACAAACATTTAGAACTCTTTCAATCAACTGTCTATGAGACTATTATATTATAAAACCGATTTATTGTCAAGTACTTTCACTCATAGGGTCAATCTTGGTCAGAATGGTGCGTAGGCTCTTGATACGCCAGAACATACGGTAACGGCAACCTGAACGACTCCGGTGCAGGCTCTGTGTCCCACAGATAAGCCTACCTTCCCATACCCGACAGTTCTTCTTGGGTTTACATAGTCCACCTAACAGTCGTTGGCTGGTGCGTTCGTATGCCCGTATCATCATTCAACTCCAACATGTTTATTGATAAGTTACACTGATAATTCTGAAATTCTTATAGAATTTTGATAGATTTTTATTACAATACTTCTCTACCGCATCATGGGCACTTTTGCTATTAGCCCAAATAGTCTCTTCAATTTGACTATAAAATCCTTCTTGATTTGTATACCAAAACTTTACACTGTAAGATTCCGTCATACCATAGGGAGATTCTGATACTTTCATCATTCAACTCCGAAATGTGTTTTGATTGCAGTGTCAGCACTTGTTTCTGGTAGACCGTACAGATGATGATTTAGAGCAACTCCTGCACATTCCCGAACAATCAACTCGGCGAACTTTTCAATTCTGTCATCCCATAGTTCCATAGTTTCAACATGCTGCGGAGGATTTGACATTAGGTTTCTAGTGCTAATATGAGCACCAGCCTCTTTAGCAAGTTTTCTAATTTGTTCATTCATTCAATCCTCACGATGTTAGTGAATCCACGATTCTTTGTTCCGTGATACTTGTAACTATCATCGGCTGTTCCATACCGAATGAATGCTTGCAGTGGATCTTCTCCATACGCAATGTCAACAGAGTGACCCATAGTGCCCCCTTTCCAGCTACCTTTTTCGTAGCCAACCTCTTTACTAAACTCTAGATCAAGTCGGCGTGTAATCAGAGGCTTTACAAAATACTTCAGCCACCTGAACCAGCCGGTGCCGTGTTCGTGGCGCATCTCGCTGATGTAGCAAGTAGCAATAATTTCTTCGCCGTCAAAGTCATTAAATTGAAACTTAATCTTTGGAACAAGGTCTTTGATCTTGTGCAGTTGGTCAAAGTCTAATCCACCATTCTTCTTTGGTTCGCAGACACCAAAGACTTTCCAGTCTGGTGTGTAGAACTTCTCATGAACGTATTGCTTTTGCAACCAAGGGATTCCAAACAACTTAGTGTGATCGGAGTTCTTCTTGTCGCGGGAGGACCAGCATCCAGGTTGAATGCCATAGTGAAGATGGATGTTATCGTCCGAGATAGTGAATCCATACTCACGGCGAATATAATTCCAATACCCACCACGAGGATTCTTTGACCATTCGTAATGGCTAGTGTCTACCCACTTCTTGCGAGGCTTGAAGATTTCAGGAATCTGCCACCACCAAGAGTGTTTACCAAAGGCGATGTTTAGCATACACCAATTAGTGCCGCGTTCACCATCTCGACCCTCATAGTATTCATATGGATTGGATACATTGAACGCATAGCGGTTCCAATGTTGATCTTTGTTGTATTCTTTTAGTTTGAACATGTCACACGTCCTAGTCCGTTAGCATCAATTTTGGCACCGTTGTTAGATTCTGGAAGTTGTTTCCACTCCTGCCAAGCCAATTCATGTGCTTGACTTTCCAGTTCCTTAATTCGTTCGTTCATTCCCACTTCTCCTCATGTGCGATATAGGTATTACGATCCTCATTATACCTTGCCCAAGCATCATCGGCAGCCCTGCCTGGAGTATCTCCATAACCACGCAATTGGTAGCGGGTCATACTCTCGTCGTCTGCCCAATCCAAAAAAGCGCGGAAATCATCTCCGCCCTTACCTTGAATCGTGATATTCAAAAAGTGAATCATTCCGAAACTCCGAAATGTTCTTTTATAGCACATGCAATCAATACTGGCATCGATCCACCTGCATAATTTTCACTTATTTCGGCACATTCCTGAACAATAAGTTCGGCGAACTTTTCAGTAAATGTAGTTTGCCAAACTTCTGGACCCCAACCTTCAATTGCTGCTACCTCTTTAGCCAGTTCCTTAATTCGTTCGTTCATCATTGTACCCCAACTTGATTCAGCTTAAACACCGTACTTACTTTTCCGATACCACGAGTACCCCAGTCATGATCAACATCGGCGATCAGAACACACACTTCACGAACCTTTTCGTATGCGTCACTGTTGTTGTAGTAAGATGCTTCAGGGTCTTTGCTACGATTTTTCTTCTTTTGTGCCTCTTCTCTATCCCAAAATAGGCCCTTAGAAGTTTCATACGCAACAGCGATCTTCATGATTCAGACTCCAAAGAAATCCACAACACGACGAGTCTGTATGTCAATGATCCTAGACGCGATAAAGAAATCGCTCAGGGAGTTTTTAGCATCCATTCTCGCATCATCCAAGTCATCATAATAGATAACATTGTCTCGGATGTCCGTAGAACAGTAGCCGGTACCTTGTGCATCCTGCAATTCAATGTAGTATTCGGCCATGATTAAGCTGCCTTTGCCAGATATTCGGACACTTGCTCATCGGTAACACTGTCACCGTTACGCATAGCATACACTACACTGTAGTTCTCACGGCCGCCAGCCATCAGCATGTCATACTGCTCGGTCTTGCTAGCGATCTCACGGCGCATGTAGCCGTACTCACCGTTGTCGATAGTACGACGGGCAACCCACCGACCACCTTCCCAGTGGAGATTGACCGGGCTTTCCCATTCATCGCACACCTTGACATCATCATCAAGGATGGACCAGTCAATCACGTACTCCTCGAAACTCTCATTACGGGATTCGATCAGAGTCTTGAGGGTGGGGATACCGTTCTCCTTAACCTTAAGGACCTGAGCAACCGTCAGGTTCGGGACCACATACACATCGCCACTCTTGCACTTCCAGTACTGCGGGCACTCACCAGTACCGTCCCAGTCATGGGCGCCATAGTTTTCGCGAATTTGGGTGCTGATCACGATCTTCATATTTCGCTCCGTTTCTTGACTATGAATACAGTATATCAGAGAACCGAATTATTGTCAAATTTCTTCAGTAAGAAGACCGATAGATTATACTACGCCATATTGTCTCAGGGCAATGATCCCTAGTCCGACACCAAGGAAGAATGGAACGATCTTGAACAGCATAGCAGACATGATGTTGTCGGTTCTGACAAGCAGGGCACCAATCAAGAGATAGACAGAAGTGATTGCGATTACGATATCCATGATTTGCTCCGTTTCTTGACTATGAATACAGTATATCAGGTTTGGGATTTATTGTCAACCGTTTTTTACCACTTGGCACAGACGATGAAAAGTGTTGATGACCTTCATCATTTCCTGCGCAGCTACATCGCCCGCGTCTGCGCTGGCCTGCCAATCGTCAACGAAATCGCGCAGTTGGACAAAGTAGAAGCCGTCGGCCATAACTTCGGAGATTTCCCCCAACTTGCGGCTCATTTTGGAAACTTCAAAATCGGCCATTGCCTTATCCTTGCTATCTACTATGAATACAGTATATCAGGATCAGGATTTATTGTCAAATTCAGTGAACTACATCGTCAACACAGTAAATAGAGAAGTCATCAACTACTGATTTTAATTCCTCCACGGAATATCCCTCGCCCATTAATTGTATACACAATTTTGCAAAAAGACAAAACGTGGCTATACCAGGAATATAATCTGAGTTTTCGTTATTGTAGTCGAATTCATCCAGTAATGGGAAAATTTCTTCCTCTATGAATTCATTTGCCATCTCATTTGAGATTTCATGCTGATAGTCATCATATTCATCTACTACGTTCTCAGTATTTTCTTGATTCGATTCCTGGTCTGACATTATCTTATTCCTTTTGTGAGTAGCATTTTATCATTGTATCACACTTGGCATTAGTATGATAACTAAACGGTCAGATATTGATAGTTTACAGTAGAATCGTTTTCACGTAAAACTAGTGCTCCGTTTTTCAAGTGAAATCTACGCGCCATTTCTGTTTTTGGACTCAATGTCACGAAATTAACTATACCAGGATTACGTTCTTTGATGTCTTTCACTGCCAACCTAAGCAATTCTGCACCACTACCGGGTTTATAACTCCATATACTATAAAACACGGCAACCGTAGGATTTTCCACCGTATTTGATAAATCATCAATTGTAGAAGGAACAAAATCATGTAGACTAACACATACCATGCTATTAGGTCGCTGTCCCTCGACTATGGCTGCTATGTATCTACAATCACTGACTCTGAATTCTTTTGAAATTTCAGGACGTACAGGATCATCCTTTATATATTCGATCAAATGATCGGTGGTAGTGGTAATTAAGTGTAACATGATTTTCGTATGATATGCGTATTTATGCAGTATAACACGATTTGTATTACAGAATTATTTCAATCCCATACTTTCACGTATTTTGGTAGCACTAATCGAATGGGTGGCATCATCAAACGTTTCCTGTTCAATTGAGTAACCTACCTGTCTTCCATACGTAATATTTGTTATGTTTGGAACCATAATAATCTCATACTGTCCTTGATACAGTGGGTCCAAGTCTCGTTTAATAAAGCTTTTTACCTGTTCAAATGCAAATGGATTACTGCCATTCCATCCTTGACAATCACGTATCATAATGCAGACTTGACCAGTCTTCGCGATACTACGCTCAAAAAGAGCACGATGTCCAGCATGCCATGGTTGCCAACGCCCCAACATTTGCACTGATTCTTTTCGCCAATCAAATGATGGCCTGCGGCGATTTTGCAGGATATGGTCTCCTACGAACTCAACCCATTTTTCAGCATTTTTTTCCGTAACTCTAAAATCATAAACATCAGGTGGAATAAATGCCTTATTTGTATCTTCGAAACGGCCAGCGTCGATGGTGTCCATCCATACTACCCAGTCAGCTTTAAAATTATGGCGCATTTCTGGCAATGGTGCAACAAAATCACAGATTACATAGTCATTCTTGCATGCCAGGGCAAAATCTGCCATTCGTAAACTTTGTCGAATTCTTCCCTCGCGACTGAAATCCCAATCATTAAAACGTCGGCGTATATCATCTGCATTAAACCAATCCACCGAAGATTTATAAGAATACTGAGGTGATTCAAAATCTGCCATTCTAAATGATGGCATTGTTTCCATTGATGAATTGTCTTCAATATATCGCTTCAATCTTTCTGCGAAATATGTTTTACCAGAACCTGGTAATCCCATAATTAATATTTTAATAGCCATTATTTTCTCCGATGTACAATATTTAGAACAATTTTTTAGTGGAAATAAAAAAGGGCCCGAAGGCCCTTCGTTTAAACAACCGTGTATCTTGGCTGATTGATTGTGTCTAGCATAATTGACATTGGAGTAAACTCTCTTGCAGCTAGTATACTCTTCATGATTGCTGGACTAAATCCACTAACCAATGCAACACCTTGCTTGTTGAACTCAACAGGAATGTTGCTATGACTATTAAGATTCCAGAACACAATCTTTGGCATGTTGTAACCAGCAGCCTCGTACTTGCGTTCAATCATCCTGATTGCGCTGTCATCGTGCCGTACACACTGATTAAATTGCATGTCACTCAAGATCAAGATGTACTTTGGCATATCTGCCTCTGCCACGCCTTGCTTTACCGCAACATTTAAAACCGCCTCAAACGCACCGTGTAGATTAGTACTCATGCCCCAGTCAGCATTTTGAAGCTGGGAGCACTTGCTTAGGATATCTCCGCGCAGTACTTCTAGCCTAGTCTTTTCACTGAACGTCAAGAACATGTCCTTAAATGGTCCACGATTCTTGTCTGCACAGTAGAGTCCAAGAGCTACACTAATATCAATGCATTGTAGATTACGATTTCCACCAACAGGACAACACATGCTGCCACTAACATCTACCATAGGTAGTACGTTAGCATCAGTCATATAGTTGGGCAGGGCTTCCCATTGTGCCTTAGCCACATCCTTGTCTCCTACACCAATGCTGCGTACAACATCATGTGGGTATACTGCGGCAGCATTTACCTTGGCTTGTCCAGTCTTTAGTGCCGCCTTGTATGCGGCATACGCAACAGAAGCATTACGACCAAACGCCTTTTGATAACGTGCAGCAGCCAAGCTTGGTACATGACTAAAGTTGATATTATCCCAATCCTTGGCACACATTTGAGTTTCTACAACCTTAGTCAAGTTGACCAAGGTCTTACGATATTGCTTTGGAGACATACCAAGATGGGTACGCAACTCAACCGCGATGTTGCCCTGACGAGGCATCCACTTAGCACATAGTCCATGATTATCAGCCAGTGCTGCACCGATCATGCTATATGCACGGTCCTTGAATTCCTTAGTTTGAAATACAAGTAGATCGTCCCAACGACCCCATTCAGGCACATGAGGCAACATGCTATCCAGTGTTTCTGGGTGTAGATTTTCTAGGTGTAACAAAATGTCACGGAAAATCTGTCGTTCTCCCGCACCACCACGAACATCACGTGCCCATGCTGCAACCCGTAGGGCTAGTGTGCGATCAAACTGGAATGCGCGTTCAAAGTCTGGAGCAATCTTCTTGCCTCGACTTGCGCCAATCTTGTAAAACAGATCCACCACTGGATTTGTGGTTGACTCTAGTGCCATCATACCATTAGTGGTACGTGCTTCTACTGCTGTGTTTTGTACTGCTTGCGCGAATGTCATTTCTTTTTCCTTTCAACAGATTAGTTATCATTGGTCCTATCACGGTCTCCAGCCAGATTCGGGCTTTTTGCATGGTGATTTAAAAGTTGCTGTATCTAATCTAAAATATAACAGGATGACCGGAACAGGTAATTTATTTTCTGCTTGCCCCCATCCGCCAACAAGTCGGTTTAAGTTCCACAAGCCTATCATAGATCGTCTATGCCCGATCTTGTTTTATTCTGCACAAGCATCATATCTAGTTCTCTAGAATATCAGTTCCATTGTCGCCTAATTGCTTAGGAGTATTTCTACTGTTCTCCAACCGACGTCTACTGCATTAATCGTAGTAGTTTAACTTGCTGTAATCATCCTAATCTTTAAATTACTTCATAATCTTCTTTGCCGCAGCCGCACTCTGGGCAAAGAAAGTCATCTGGCAGTGTTTCCCACTTACCTTCAAGTTCTTCGTCATGTACGTGACCACATACGATGCAAATATGATCCATTATAGTGTCTCCAATACTTCTTTATATGCGGCAGCGTGCCGTTGCTCAACTCTGGTTAGAGCAGCAAAGCGCTTTTCAGCTTTAGCCAGGACGGCCTTAAATTGCTCAGCGTGTTCGCGACTCTCCGCTGTTTGCTCTGCTGCAATGTTAGCGGCCTCAAATACTCCCTCACTTAGGGCTGATGCATGAAATTGTGGGTACATTTCAGTATACTCATAAGTTTCACCGGCAATTGCCTTTTCAAGGCATTCCTTGGTAGAGGGCTTGCCGATTAGCAATTCAAGATGACTCCATGCGTGTAGAATTTCTTGATCCGCTGTATGCTCAAAATGATTAGCGACTTCTTCAAAGCCTTCCTCTCGGGCAATTTTGGCAAAGTAGCGATACTTTACGTGGGCCATACTTTCACCAGCCAGTGCTGATTCAAGATTTTTTAGTGTTACTGACATATATTCCTTTTTTGTAAAAATAAAACGGGATAGTTTTTGCTTTTTTATTCTTACAGTATCGAAACTGTAGGAGAGAAATCTAACTCACCTCGTCAGGCGAACCCGACCATCCATAGTTTAAAATGAATTTGCTGAACCTATCCCAAATCTCTTTGGTGTGTCGATTTATGTATTATGTCACTGTTTAACTTTGTTTTCAACTGTTTTGGATAACTTGCTTGATTTGGCCTTGACCAAATTCGTGAGATTCATCCATACCAGCCTGGCATTGTCCGGGCGATGAACTTCAACAAAATCAACGCCATCAACACGGCGACGATTGTCAAAGTTTTCACATACCCATACTTCACCGGTGCGAGGATTAGTAAGAGTTACAGATTTTACTTTCACGTATGTTCTCCTTTATGCCGCAATGGCACGAATGCCAACAATTTCTTTCCAACGGTCCGCAGCATACGATGCAGCAAAAGCACGTGGCTTTACCAATGGTACTACGTTACACATTCCCTTGACATAACCAATAGCTTCATTAACAACGATGCTGCTGTTATGCATTTCATTTGGATTAATGTCCAAGTGAACTTCAACCTCAAACGGCACTTCTTTTGCCAACGCTAGATATAGATTACTGACACGATATACTTCGTTCATTAGACGCATACGTGGCTTGTCAGCACGTTGATCATAATCACGTTCACGGTCAACAGCACCGAAGATTTTACATCCATTTTTACCATTGACATGTATCACGACGGCAGTAATATAATCAGCATACCAGACATTGTTATACTGTAGTCGTTCGCTGTCGCAACCAATGTAAATTTTAGTATTGTCGGACAGATTTTCGCAAAATGCCACAACTTCACCAATGTCAATATGCTTCTTATGCATTTTAGTTCTCCTTAAATTTCGTCAAATTTTACACGTTTTTGCCTGCTACGTGATTTCACACGCCCAAGATATTCCCTGCCTACAATACCGTTTTCGATATCACTGATTGCCTGCACCGATGGCACTACATTTTTTCGACGTTGCTCCACTGTGAGTAATTTCAGTTGCTCCTGTTCGCGGCGCTTTCGATGAATTTCACGCATGCGCTCACTCGCTATCAACACCAAATCAAAACGGTTTCCGACACGATTGGCCGCCTTATCAAAATCATTCATAATTTTTCCTTATATTTTAGTGAGTACCTTCATGGTACTAATAAAGTAGAACTAAAGTACAGTGACCCATTATACGCACCTATTTAATCTTGTCAAGCAAAGTCTCTACTATTTTTTTCCTTTGTTCTCCAGAGTTTGCGCCCATGATCACCATTAGATACGTGGAGCCATTATGATTGAACATCATGGTCAAACATCGTCCTGCCTTACTTGTATATCCTGTTTTAGCAGCAATTATATCCAATTTCCCAACAAAACTGTTGGTGTTTGTTCCGTAAACTACGATTTCTTTTTGTCTATTTTTTCCCAGGGCTACTGTCCTAAAAGCAACTTTTGCAGTATTTGCTGCGTGAGTTACAAAATGCAGTGGCGATACAGCTAGCACTAATTTTCGTATGTCGTCAGTATTACTAATGTTGTTGGCTAATAGCCCTGTTGCATCTTCATACTTTGTGTGATTCATACCAAGTTCGTGCGCAACGGCGTTCATTTGATCAATGAACCTGTTGTACCCTCCTGGAAAAGATTCTGCTAGTGTTCTTGTTGCCAGATTATCACTGCTTATCAGTGCCAATTCAATTAATTTCGAACGTGCTATACGCATGCCGGCACGGATTCTAGTGCTGGTTTCTTTTCCTGTTACGGTAAGCTCTTCATCTAAATCCAATCCCTCGCGAAATGTAACCAATACACTCATGAGTTTTGTAATGCTGGCCATTGGCCTGACCAGGTCCTGATTATTTCCTGATATGAAGTGACCTGTGTCTATATTCCACAGTGCATATGAAATATTTGAAGAATACTGATAGGCTGTTCTTTTTTGTTGTGCCCACCCAGAAAATGAACACAGTCCAATCATCAATATAATCAAGAATTTCTTCATGTGATATTTACTAAATATCCTTATGCAAATATATGATAAAACATTTGCTGAAGGATATCTAATACACATGTGCGTGTTTGAGAATTCCGTTGGCTACATCATAGTATATGACTTACATGTTGGTAATACCAACATGTACTATTTTACCGAATACCGAGCAGCATTTGAATTTATTCAAAAATTTGAAAAGAATTAGGTCGTCAAGGCAACGCACTAGCCAGCGTTTGCTGGAGGACAGCCAATTCAGATTCTGTCAAGAACATGATAAACTTTTGTTGTTGTTCGGTGGGATTTTCACTATTGTCTAGTTGCGTAAAAAAACTAAGTGCATAGCTGCCTGATGGAGTATCCATCGGAGACAAATCCGCATAAACAATATAGTTACCGTTTTTTGAAATCAGTTGTTTCATGCTCATCCTCTATTCTGTATTTCGTGCCAGTATCCTTCACGATACTCTTCTAGTTGTCCTTGATTATTTATCCGCTGATCTCCTTTTTCAGAGACTTCTTTTCTACCAAAAATACGTTCCCAGTTATCAGTGAATTCTTTTTGTGACACTGAGTATGGCCTTGGACTACTACCTTTGCCTCCATCACTCATATACTTCTCCATCGTGTTTAAATTTTACAACTAACTAAATTATCTAGAACATAGTCTGATTAATTAGTATTGGCAATTCCATATATTTACTATACGAGGCAAACGTTAAATTATTTTACTCTGTGGTAGATTGGCGATGTTCTAACTTTTTGCGCAACATCGTATGGATGCCAGGATTTACCCGTAATACACCAGGCATAAGTTGATGCCTAATATAATTACGAGTATAACTAACGTCATTATTACTAATGTCCTCAATCCATCTGACATTTTTTCGCCGGGCCCAATCTTCTAAGTCATGTTTTCTATTTAACATTAATGGACGAAAAACATTGCCGCGTCGATATGGAATCAAGCTACTAGTTCCGTGCAAACTACTCCACACCCAAGTTTCGACAACATCGTCCAAGTGATGCGCAACTGCAACGGACTCAAATTGCTCCAGGAATCGATACCGTTCCTCACGCCAGAATTCCTCAGGACTTTGGCCTGATTCACGGTGGGTAGTGGAGATTAGCCCAATATGTAGTTTTAACCCTGCCTTTGTACAGAATTCTGATAAAAATTCCTGTGCAATCCTGCTTGTGTCTGTGCCATGATTAAAGAAAGCCACATCCACAGTATGATTACGTTGAAGGAAATCCAACAGTACCATACTGTCAACACCGCCGCTACATGCTACTGTTACCTTGCGTGGAATAGATCCAAGAATTTTGATCATTATACACTAGAGCTGGCCACGTTATCGTAAGCTGCCTCGCTTACCAGATTAGTACCATACTGTGCCAGTAACTGTTGCTGTGCTTGCCACTGTGTTGGCGCTTGAACAACAACACGCATAAAAGAACCAGAGCTGGTACGTACAAATGCCCACCATGTAACCATGATTAAATCTTCTCCAAATGTGTTTGTTAAATCTCACTTGCAAGTATTGATGCCGGTACAACAAGAGATTTTGAAATAGTCTACCAATGTTGCTCCGTTATCTAACTTAGCGAATATAGTATATCACCCAACCAATTATTTGTCAAATTATGTAAATTTTATGCTGGGTATGTTTTTTCTGCCGCCAGCTACACAATCCAATCTGAGTAATAATACTGGCAGAAAAGCCCACACGATTGAGAATTGATATTGCAGTAGTGTATTCCTGTAGTGTCCAACCACACACTGTGTATTCCATTGTATCGTCAACCAATTGTTTAGAAAACACGATGCAATCATCTCCCGCTAATTTTTTAATCAGTGGCAGAGGGTCCATATTCACACTATACTACAGAATAGGTTGGCTTAGGGTCAATACCATTTTGGCTTCAGCCAGTAATTGTTCTCTGGTACTATTATTCAATGAAATTGAGGTAAAATTATACCAATTGTGAGCAATAATATCTACCTGTGTGCCAGTGAAATTTTCAGAAAGAAACATAATTAACCAACGCGGAATATTCATGAGTTCTCCAACTATTGTAGTGTATTATACACACAACAATATTTATTGTCAATCGTCAAATATGCCAGACTGCCGTCTACCGTGCCCCGACAAAATCTATAAATCAAGGGTTGATTATATTAATCTTGGTCAGTGACTATTAGCCAGCCCAATTTCGATAAATCTTGTTCGATTTCCTCTGTTACTACACCTTCGGCGACATGGTTCTGTCGATTATCATAGAGAGTTTGATCTTCCACCGATAGATTGTTGTAATCTACACCCCCACGAATACCACTACAGTACCAATCAATGTAGTCGCCCTTCTGTTGCATATCAGCAATTACGCCACCGGCATGGCGCCAACTACAACTCCAAACTGGTGCACCGTTTGTCAAGACTCCAACCACATTTTCCGGAGTGTCTTCTAATTGAACTTTCCGAAATTCATTGTTACACATAGCAGCATATAAATTCTGTGCATACGAATCACTGGATCTTACCTTCTCTAGGATCCAGTCGGTTGTGCGCAGATCATACTCCATGTTGTTTCTTGTCCATTCGACGTCTTTTTCTCTGTTAATAGAGTCTTCTGCAAGATTATTGTAATAGTCAACCATGTCTGCTACCTCTTCATTATTATCTACTGTTTTGTCTTCTTTTGCCATACGTTCAACATACTTTTCTTTCTGAAAAGTAAATCGCTTAGGGCTCCTGCTTAGTTTAGTTTCCATATTTTCGTTCAAACTCAAATCTTGTTAAGTAACTTATTTCAACATTAGACGAATCTATTAACTCTGAGATGTTTTGTAGTTTCAATAAGACTTTTTCTCCGGAAACATATACCATATCAATGGTATATGTTTCGCCATTATACGCAACTTCTTCACCTGCTTTATAGATAGGCAGATAGAATCTACTAGTTGACATACCAAATTTCTTTATATCCTTCATCCTCTGTGGGCATCTCAAATCCATTAATCATAGACTCCACAACATGTGATGGAATAATCTTTCCTGGTCTACCAGCAAGGCGCTCCATCAAGATGCCCGGCGGCGGCGTTCTGAACACCACAGCAATATGCTTGTATTCTGGCAGCATATTAAACTTCTTTTTCCGTGACTTGATTGTGGTAGAAGTTTGATCCCAAATAATATTTTTGCCTGCCTGTCTGGCGTCGTCCACCTCATTGGTCATAAGCCTGACAGCAGTTGGCATGTATTCGTCGAATACTTCACTATAAGTTTTTCCCATAGATTTTGCATATGCCTCCACATGAACATCAGTGGAAACAACCACACAATCCTTTAACCAGTCTTGTGTCTGGATCCAAGTAGATTTACCAGCACCTGGCACGCCTACTAATTGATAGCATACTGGTCCATGAATCATTACCAGTTCTCCACGCTTGATACCACCATTTCAAATTTTCCCTCAATGTCATCTATCTTAGTATGTACGCACAGTGTTACTTCTGCACCTATTCCACTGCTATTGTCTGAAAATACTTCAAACATTTCTGCATCTGGAAATTTATCGATAAGATAGCTAATTTTTTTGATGTCGTCACGGTGTAGATACATTATTTTTCTTCCTCAAGTATTTACGGTATTCTTCTTGCCAACTATGCTCCTTGGGGATTTCGTACGGTAGGGCTAGTTCTTCCATCATTAGTCGCATAACACGGGTATTAGGACTACGGAACCCCTCTACCAGCATAAATCCCATCTGTTCACCAACGGCAGCTACCGCACCACTACGACTAACTCCGGCATAGCAGTGTACTACAACGTTCATATTTTTGTCAAGTGCATGACGTAATAATCTAACCAACTCCTTGGCTTGATGGGGACTAATAAACATTTCTGGATCATCAGCGTGATCACCGTCCTCGATATCTAGGAATTCGAAATGGTGTGTTTCCTTGAATTCATGTTTTGATTCTGGGCGCCAGCTAGCCGGATCGGTTATTTGAATTAGCATAGAGTTTGGTCCAGCATCGTGATGGAATCTTAGGGGTATGTCCGCCGCCGCTACATTTTCAATCCAAGGCATTATGGGTCCTTTTATTATTTATGGTGCTCCTAGCGAGAATCGAACTTGCGATGGCACTTTACCAAAGTGCTAGTATTCCATTTACTTACAGGAGCGGTATTATGGCAGGGGATGAGGGGATCGAACCCCCAAATCCGGAATCAAAATCCGATGTTATACCATTTAACTAATCCCCAACAGAATTCGTGTTTGGCTACTCTCACCACAAGAGCCCCAAACTGGGTGGTTACCCCGTCCACAAGAACAATTCTAGGTCAGTTCTTGCTATCCCAGCAATGTTTCGAGTCGCCCATGTTAGACGGGCCTCAGCAGCAGATTGCTTCGCCGACATCTTTATGGCATGATGTGTTTGCCCACTTTTCATAACGCTCAAAGTGTAACGCGGGATAATATCAGGATCCACTTTTATACTACTACTCTACCCCTGAGTTATATCTGATAGTCTATCAGATAGTGGGATTCGAACCCACGACCAACAGTTTATAATGTCTTTGCTGTAAGGATCCTATGTATATGGAGCGGGTAGTCGGATTCGAACCGACGACATTTTCCTTGGCAAGGAAACATTCTACCCCTGAATTATACCCGCATCGTTATCTGTATTTAGACTATAGCATAGAGTTATTTTAATTTTGGTGGACAGGGTGAGATTCGAACTCACGGACCAGTGTCGCTGATCGGCGGTTTTCAAGACCGCTGCAATAAACCGGGCTCTGCCACCTGTCCTATAAATATGGTGGAGAATATCGGTTTCGAACCGATCTGAATATCCGCATTGCAAGTGCGGCGACCACCCCAAGCAGTCCCATTCCCCTAAATTCGTTAACACACTACTTGTCACATTGTACACCGTGTGTCATGGTGAAGTTTGGTGCCTCAAGAGGGATTCGAACCCTCACATCTTTCGATAGCGGATTTTGAGTCCACCGTGTCTACCGTTCCACCACCGAGGCTATATTTGGCATCCCCTGAGAGATTCGAACTCCCACCAAGGGTTTTGGAGACCCGTATGCTGCCGTTACACTAAGGAGACATTATTCTGGCAGTAGAAGAGGGATTCGAACCCTCGGAGCAGCTTACACCGCTCTACGGTTTAGCAAACCGCTACCTTCGGCCTCTCGGTCATTCTACTATTTATATTTGGTGCCCCAGGAGAGACTCGAACTCTCATGCTTTTCAGCGCCGGAACCTAAATCCGGTGTGTCTGCCAATTCCACCACCAGGGCTTGATTTCTATTTATCTTGGTGCTGCCTCGTGGAATCGAACCACGTTCCAAGGCTCTTCAGGCCTCCGCTATGACCACATCAGCTAAAGCAGCATTAATTTGGTACCGAGTACTGGTTACGCTCCAGTGATTCACGATTATCAGTCGTGTATTTTACTATTAAATTAACCCGGCAATGAATTCTTTTGATAAATTTTTTTCTAAGATAACAATTACTTTAACCTGATTCTGTTCTTGTGCTAGACGAATTTTTTCTGCATCCAACTTTGCTTTGTAGTTGTTCTTAGGATCAAGATAAATCCCATGATCTACAAGATAGAAATCTGCAAAATAATTACGTCCATTGTATTTTAATGCCTTAGGACGAATCCAACGAACATTCATTTCGGTGAGAATTTCAAAACATTTATATTCATAGGAACTTTGTAAAGTCGTTGAATTTCCAAATGAGTCAATAACTTTATATTTTTTGCTTCTACCAGCATTTTCTCTATAACCGCCAAGCCCTCGTTCTTTGGCTTGCTTAGAAAGTCTCTCACGATCTGCACTAGTTATTTCTTTGGCTATTATTCTACCAGATTCATATCCATTTTTTAATTTTTCAGCACTTCTGCGAATGATGTGATTAGTTTCTTTTGTCTGACCTTTGTTCCAAGAAGTATGTCCAACGGAATAATTTTTGTAAACTCTGTCTTTGTTTTGAGGACAAGTTCTTGTATGCTGACTGTGACTAATTTTATTTTTGCAAATTTTACCACAATACACGCAGTTTAGACTTATCGGATCTGAAATTTTATTCCAGATAATTTTGCCGCCCTTGATGATACAACGACTGTGGTGTTTAGATAAATTATTTGTCGTGAATTCATCTTTACAATTTATACAACAGTATCTTACTTTATTGTTCATGAATATTCTCCTAATCTATTTATCACAGATAAAGAGAATGCTCTACCTTTGAGTTACGCTGGCAATAATAACACAGGATGCTTTTTTACGTTTCAAATTACAAGTTTGATGTATAAAAGTTTGCTGAACGCATCCTAAAACTTGGACCGTCGAACAGGATTCGAACCTGCATCAGTGTAAGTGACACCACTCCAAATTACCTTTGTTCTCGTTCGTAGCGAGAGGGGATATCGACGGATTGTTATTACTGGGCAGACGCTACGGATACGAACCGTTCCCTACTCTTTCACGGAGAGTAATGCTTCCACTACACCAAACGCTGCACTGAATTTTGGCGACCGACAGGGGTAACGATCCCC
>JACCDX011824793.1_pt1 | contig 36288 bp, 37 predicted proteins | sample 7449681 | NCBI WGS metagenome assembly JACCDX01 (sample SAMN15323450, study PRJNA562643) | freshwater metagenome | isolation source: river surface water | place: USA:Blue River Watershed | collected 2017-08-18
ATTCAGCTTCTTTAGCTTGTTTCTTTTTCTTTAATTCATCTACTTCTTCTTCTGTAAGTTTATACAAGTCCATACCTAATAAGTAATCATAGGTTGGATTATCATCTTTTGAACTAATCTTTGGATAATTATTCGCTTCTAATTGTTGTATAACAATAGCTTTTTTCTTATTACGAATTTCAATAGAATTATCTATAATTTGAAGAATGAAACGAACTTTATTACTTATAATTTCTAATTCTTTTTTAAGTTCATTTAACATATGTTCTCTTCTTTTATCATAAATTACTTTACGGATTTCAAACCAATGATTAATTAAGTCTTCAACATTAGTAAATTTAATAATTTTACCATTCTCATTAAAAACATGCATATTATTTAAAGAAATATTTGCTGTTAATTTTAATTTGGTTTCTAATTCAGTGATACCATCCTTACCTTTCTTACTAATCCATTTGTCGATTAAATCACTATCCATTTTAACAGTGATATCAACACGACATTCAGTGGAATTATCTTCATATGATTTAATAAAGTTTTTAGAGTCTTCTTTACCTCTTTCAATTATAACTTTATCTAGATATTCTTTATAATTAGTAGTCCAGGTTCCAATAGGTAATTCAGTAATATGAATTGTATTATCATTAATACGTTCAAATAAACCTTTAGTAATATATGAATTATTTTCTAAATATAATATTGGACCTCTAAAACCACGATACCATACATGTAGCTTTGGTGATTGATTATTTTCTATTTTTGCTAATACATAATCAGCTAAAACATTTGGATTGTATTGTGGTATATCAGTCGAGAAACCTGTTCCAATACCAATACTACCGTTAATTAAAAGTGCTGGTAATATTGGATAATAATATTCTGGTTCAATTGGGAAGCCATCATCATCTAAATAATTACATAATACATCATCTTCTTTTTTAAATAACATTCTTGTAATCTTATTAAGTAGTGTAAATACATATCTGGATGATGCTGCGTCCGCTCCTCCCATGAGCCTACTGCCAAATTGTCCATTAGGCATAAGGAGATTTAGGTTGTTTGAACCGACGAAATTTTGTGCCATACCTTTAATAGTCATTTCAAGTGAAACTTCACCGTGATGATAACCCGAATTTTCTGATACATAACCAGCTAATTGGGATACTTTAATTTCTTGTGTTAAATTACGTTTAAATGCAGAATATAATACTTTACGTTGAGATGGTTTAAGACCATCCATCATACTAGGTATAGAACGGTCATTATCTGAGTTTGAAAAGTGAATTAATTCTTTATCGACAAAATCACCGAATGTTAATTTAGTTTGATTAAAATCTGGATAAGAATTTCTATCGTAGAATTTTAACCAATTTTTACGGTCATCTGCTCTTTTTTTATTGAAAGCCAAGTCTAAACGATTTTCTTTGCTTCCACTTAATGATTTAATATCTTCATCATTATTTTTTGATTCTAATTCCATAGAATCCATATGTTCAACTAAATCAATATTAATTTTAATATCATCGTCTTCAGTAATTGAACTTGTAATATGAATTGCTTCATTTTTTTCTGGTTCATATTGAATAACTTTGAGATTTTTAAAATATTCTTTAGCTTCTTTTGTTGAGGAAGTTCCTAAACCTTTATAATATTTTATATGCCATGATTTAATATTTGGAGTTTCTTGTTTCCATTTATCATAATCTTGCAATGTATAAAATGCTTTTTCTGTTGTTCCTTTAAATGCTTTTACAATAGGAGTAACCATTGTTGTTATAAAACCTAAGTCTAATAAACTTGACCATAAACTATCGAATAAATTCATCATTAATCCTTTGATATGTGATCCATCGTGATCCTGGTCAGTCATTAACATGATTTTACCGTATCTCAATGGCCATACTCCAGATTTTTCATATTCTTTCTTATAGTCTTTATTATTTTGAAGACCTAATATTTTTTTAATATTATTTAAAACTTCACAATTTAATATTTGTGCAGTTCCAGCTTCTCTAACATTTAATATTTTACCTTTTAATGGATAAACACCATAGTAATCTCTACCAATTTCAGATAAACCAGCAATTGCCATAGATTTAGCAGAATCTCCTTCTGTAAATATAATGGTGCAATCTTTGGATTCTGTTGTTCCAGCGCGATTAGCATCGTCTAATTTTGGAATACGAACAGTTTTTGATTTAGTTCCGTCAGTTTTAGATAAGAGTTTATTATCTTTATAAGCAGCTTGACTAATAATCTTTTCAATAATTTCAGTTGCGGCTAATTTAGTAATAAATTTATCACTTATTTCAAATTGAGAACCAAATTTTGATTTTGGTGTAGTTAATGTTTCTTTTGTTTGAGAATCGAAAGATGGATTGATGATTTTATATGCATTAATAAATAATCTTAATTGATTTTTAATAATTTGAGGTTTAATATCAACCTTTTTCTTTGCTTTTAAATATGTGACCAATTTATTTTTAATTTGGTCTGCAATATACTCAACATGTGTTCCACCGCGTAAGGTATTAATACCATTAACAAGTGATATTTGTTGAAATATATCATCTTCACTTGCAGTTGCACCAATTTGCCAGCCATCTCCTTCATCGAAGATTGCTTTATAATCAGTTCCAGCTAAGTATAATTCAACATATTTTTCAAAGTTTTTAATTTCAACTAATTTATCATTAAAATATACTTTACCAGTTTTACCGACAATACCCGCAATATCATAAACACGACGTTTAATTAATTGTTTAATATCATCATTTAATTCAGTTTTGAATTTAGTATAATCTGGTAACCATGTAATTTTAGTATATGGTTTATTAGTGCAAGGTTTAATTATCGGTTCAGTCTTATCTAACATATTGTTAGTAAATACTTGATAATATTTCTTCTTGTTTAAATGACAAACAGTTTCTATTTCGAATTTCTTCGAGAAAATATTCGCCAATTTTGCACCATACCCGTTCTTTCCACCCCATGCACGTTCTTCTTTATCATCGTAGTTAGTTGATGTTAATAAAGAACCGAAAATTAATTCAGGAGGATACATTTTATGTTCTTCCATATATTCAACGTGAATACCATTACCATCATTATAGAATGAGATACTGTTATCTTCGTTGATATTAACTTTAATAGTAGTTACTGGATGATTATTATCCTTATCTTTTTCAACTGTTTTTTCCATACGCTTTTTATGGTCATGTGCATTAACTAATAATTCGTCAAAGCACTTGTAAAAAGCAGGAGTTAATTTGAAAGATTTTGGAATAATTTTTTGTTCTATATTTTGTTCTTCTTCAAACATTACAAAACCATTATAATCTTCAGGTTCGCAAGAACCAGTATAAGTATCTGGTTTTTCATAAACATGTTGTCTATGTTCCATTTTCTTATATATTTCAGATGCTTTAGTAGTTGTGTTTTTTTTCGGTTTAACTTGTTTTTCAACCGGTTTAATTTCACATACAATATTTTTTTGGTCAGAGCTCATTTTCTATCTTTTATAAAAGATTATATAACTTTATATTAATATTATTCATTAATTATTTAATTAAATCAAATTTTATTTTATATTTAGTTTATTTATTTAAAAATAATTCTAAATAAATATATAATTAAATTACTAATTATGCATCATATTCATTATAAACAATTCTCTAAACCTTCAGATTTACAATTTCCTATTGAATATTATAATTTATTCATTTCATTATTTCATGAATCTATTATTAATTATGATTCAAATACCATTTTTGAATTAGCATTACATTGTAAAATTAAACATTTCTCTTTCTCTACATTTATTTTTGAATATGCAATTATTTATGACATGCCTCAATATTTAATATATGCTTTTAATTATGACAAAAATTTTAAAAATTCGATTCGTAATATTATTTATGATGAAATCCCCGAATATATTGGTCCAAATATTATTCAATTTTTAATTTCAAATGGTTTTCGTTTTAGAAGAAATAAAGTATTAAAACATATTGAAAAATTTTCAGTTGATTATTATTTTTCAAATACTGTTATTAATTCACAATGGTGGTTTTCATTTATATTTAAAAATAAATGGTATAAACATCCTAATCAATCTACTTATAAAGTTGAATTTCGTAAATATCCTAATATTCGAAATCTTATTTATAATAGATACTTATCTCAAAATTAAATAATATATGGATTATTTAGACTAATTATAAAAAATGATTTAATAAACTCATTATTTTTTATAATTCTCAATTAGATTCTTCACTTTCTGAATTAGATTCTTCACTTTCTGAATTAGATTCTTCATTATCATTATCTGTATTTGATTCAGATTCATTATTATCATCATATCCGTCAAATGCATTATTTATAAAATCATTTATTGTTTCACATAATACTTTCTTTGATACCAATTTACGTGCTTTAGCCTGTCCTAAACATCCTAAGTCAAATGTGTCATTATACCATATATCAATACCATTATATTTAGTCTTATATAATATTTTTCCATCTGGTAATCTTCTATTACTTGCTTTATCATAATCAATTATTATCTTATAATCTTCAGTTTTTTTTTCAGAATCTATTATTTCTACAGATGTTTTTGCTCTATATTTTATCTCTTTTTGTTCTATATTTATTTGTTCATTTATTTCGGCGTCTTTTGCTATTAAACCATGACTTTTACGTAATTTATTTGTTGAAGATGTGTTAATAGTTAATGTTCGTAAATCTGTATTATTTAATAAAATCTCATCCATTGGTTTGCTTGAATTCAATAATTCCTGTAATGCTAATTTATTATTATAAATACAATTTATAATCTCTTGTTTAAATACAGTTTTATCGTCATTTTTAAGAAAATCATTAAATTGCTGACATGCAAATTCAGTATATTCTTTATCATCTTTATTCATCCCATTAAACCTATCTTTTATCTTTTTTAAATGATTTATTAAATTTGGTAAATGTTGAAATATAATATTGAATAAATTTTCTATTTCAATCGAATAAAAACTACCTTCTAAAAAACAGTAAGCAATATTATCATTTTTATCATTTATATATATATTCTTCGTTCTGTAATCCTTCACCGATAATATCTCCTTGAACAAGTCTAAAACTAAACTATAATGAGATCTGTATGCTGTTGCCGAATCCATATCTTCGTATTTACACTTAGTGACTGATTTTTTTAATTTATATGAGTCGTCCTCGAGGATGTGTCCTATTGTATAAGTCGGAAATGAAAATATTGCATTATTCATTTTATGATAATTAATAAGGCTATTAACATGATTAACATCATTAAAATTAAATATATTTTGATTGAATTTTTGATTTATTGTAATACTATTATCATTATTACAGTTTTCATTTATTATTATTTTGTTTTCATTATTTTGAATTGGTGTAAAATTTCCATTCAATTGTATTAATTGCTGAATATCTAAATTAATATCTATTTCAGATGATGGTTTTAATTTACATGTTTTTAAATGATTACACTTTGCGGCTGCTGATTTATATTTCTTTTTACAATACTTGCATAAATAATATTTTGTCCCATCTATTGTTTCTGTCGATTTTTCATTTTCTAATTCATCGATTAATAATTGTGTATCTAATTTTGATAATAACATAGTGCATTCTCTCGTGCTATTTAAGTGTTTTATAAGTTGTGATTTATATATAAATTTTTTACCACATCGCTTACAAATAATCATTATAATATACTAAATTATTAGATAGATAATTATTTAATTTTTTTAATTTATAAATTATCCAAAATAGTAAATTTTTAGTATTTATTTATAATTTATTAGTTTAAAATTTGATATTAAAAATAAATGGGTTATTTAATATTAATTTTAATATGAATGAGGCTATAAAAAAATATCAGGAAGAATATTTAGAGAAAAATAGATTACCTGCTAAAGTATTTGCATCTGATTTATTAAAAGAACGAAAAAATGATAAACTTTTAATAGCTGAATTAGAAGTTCGTATAAAATATATTCAAGATGAATTAAATGATATTATTTCATTTAAAAATCATCTTAGTAATATTAATTATTCATTAAAAAAAGAATTATATGAATTAACTAAATATAATTCTATTTTGATTGATATTATAAATAAACAATTATCTGAAAATAATGAACAAACAATTGAAATTAATAATTTATTAGTATCAATAAATGATAAAAATAATAATTTTGTTTCTAAAATAAATAAAATTTTACATTTAGATAATAATAAAACTATTTAGAATTAAGTTTATTTTTTTATCTTAAAATATTTAATTATTATAATTTAATAATGGGACAAGAACAATCTAATTCTAATAACCCATCTAATATGAATAATTCTAGTAATTCCAGTAATACTTTACCACCTAAACCTATTTTAAAACAAACTACTATTAATGTTAAACCTAAACCAAGAGAAAAATTAGTAATGGAAGAAATGAATACTTCTATTAATGATATGAATCCTCATAAATTACAAATTAATAAAGGTATTAATAGTTATTATAATTTTAATGCAAATGATACTATTCAAAAGTCATCTATTCCTAAATTATATGAAAGTTCAAAGGATGATTATAGATTTAAAGGAAATTTAGAAGATGAATATGCTCGACAATTAATGAATCGTAATCTTTCAACTCCGGACCGTGTTCAAGTTTTTCATGAAGCACCTTCACAAGAACCTACACAATTTAATCCATATTCAAATCCGAATCCAAATAAACCAGTAAATCATTTAGGACAACCGCAATTTGTAGCAGGACAATTATATATTCCTAAACAAGATTCACATGTTGAATTAAATAGGGAAGATATATATATACCACCATCAAATCATGCATTACCGTCTATAAATACTCGAGATGGAACAATTGCACCTGAAGCACCTAGTTTTACTTATATACCACCTCAACAAAATCAACTATTACAACCAGAAATACAACGCAATCATACCCATTCAAACACTACACAATTACCTTTGCCGAGTTTTACCCCACAATCTCCTACAAATAACATTTACAGGGAATATACCAATAGTTTTAAGCGAGAATCTAGTCCAGAAATTGAAAATAATGAAATGACGATTAGTCCAGTATCAATTTCATCATTATCCGGGTTTAGCCAAATAGAAAAACAATTATTAGTATCAAAGGGAATATCATCATTAGAAATAGACCCGTTTGGCTTATTAAATAAAAATAATTCAATTACACTACCTAAATTATATGAATGTTATAAAAAACTGCGTTTATTGAATCATCCAGATAAAGGTGGTGATAGTGATAATTTTAATAAGATTATTAAATGTATGAAAAAAATTGAAGAAATTGAAAAAATGAAAATATCTGATAAACAATTTGATTCATTAAAATCTGATTTTAAAAGAGATGCTGAAAAATATGAACAGAATTATGTTCCTGAATTAAATCAATCAACTAATTCAAATGGTTCAAATAATTTTAATAAAAAATTTAATCAATATTTTGAACAAAATAAATTTACTGGTGAATTTGAAGATGGTTATGGTAATAGTATGGATAAAGGTCCTTATCAAAAAGATATTGAAGTTAAAAATACTTTAGGCGCATTTGACCGTAGTAATTTTAATAATGTTTTCACTAAATCCAAACATAAATCCAATAATAAAATAGTCGTATATAAAGTTCCTGAACCAATCTATTCCGGTGGTGATAATGCACGTAGTTTAGTTAATAAAGAAGGGAATTATACTCAACACGGTCAATTTACAGATTATATGGAAGCATTTACAGATTCAAATGTTTTAATTGACACTGAACAGATACCAGTGCATCAAGAAGAATCATTGGAAATAGCGATGAAAAAACATAAGAATGCTTCTTTAGCACTATCAGATGAACAAGTTAGAGCAATTGAATCATATGAAAATAATAAAAAGAAAAGTGAAAATAATGAATTAAATTATTATAATCAATTTTTAAGAGATGCAGATAAATATCATTCTCAAATGAAAACAATAACATTTAATCCACCACAATCTACTAGATAATTTAAAGTAGAAAAAGTATATAAAGTTCAATATGAGTCTTATACCATCTCACATAGTATTTTAATTATTATGTAAGATTGTATCTATTTTGTATTATAATTTATATTGATTAGTGTTAAGACTACGCTAAATCTTTATGATCGGCGTAGATTACACCTATATTTATATACTTTTAAGTGTATAAAGTTCTATTCTAATAAATCTAACACTTCTTTTGGTGGTGTAATATCTACAATTTTATTATTTTTTAACTCACCGATAAACTCCATATAATCTCCATTTTCTTTAAATACCCACGATTTTGATGGCAATAATTTATATAAATTATCATCAGTATGTTTATAGTCTATTAATGTTAATTTAAATGGTATTGTATAATCTTTTTTATTTTGCATATTTTCCCATAATCTAGTTATTAATTGTTCTTTTTTACCAGAAACAGTTAAATTCCTTTTTGCTAATATTATTTTCAAGTCTTTAACTAATAAATCATTTAATTCTTCAATTGTAATAGCTTTTTCATAGTTATCAATATTAATTTTAGATGATATATTTGTATTTAATGATATTACAGGTGTTTTAGGAACACATGTTTTTAATAAGTCATTCATATCTAAATTATATTTTTTAGATATATCATTCGCTAAACGTTTATGTGTTTCGGATAACATTTCATTGAATTCTGATACAAAAACTTTTGGTATGGATACATCGATATATTTATTTGTAGGCATTATATCTATTGACATTTAATATCAATAATCATACTGTTTTTATTATCTTATAAAATAAAAATATTATTTGTTAATATAAAACGATTGGTTATTTTTGAATCATTTTATTTAATATAAAACGATTGGTATTTTGGTATCTTCTAATTTTCCTAAATAAATTAATTTATCTATATCTTCTAACCATATTTCTCTTGAATTCTTGTTTATACGATAATTATTATTCATATAATCTATTCTAAAAATATCGTCTGAAATAAAGTCAAATAAATATTTATCGGGGTTAGTCTGAATATCATTTTTTGAAGATTCACCACCCTTTATTACGGGTTTTAGTATGATATAAAAGGTCTTAATATCGCGAATTTCAGTATTTGGACTCATAGTCTTAAAACTATTCTTTTTATCGTAATGAAGACCACAAAATAATCCATATTTCTGTTTTCTAGTGCATTGATATGATTCTCTTGATTCGAGACTATCGACAATTGCTAAGCATCTAGAATTATCAGCTGTATTTGTGATATCGGAAGTTTTAATGTTGATTTTAATGTTTTTAAATTCATTAATATCAAGATTATTTGATTGTTCAAGACGTTTTACAAATTTATCTATTCCAATTAATAAATTATTCATTTTTTTGTTAAAATAAAAATTTAATAATGAATTTGTCAAATTTTTGATTTTAATATTTACATATATTTGGATTAATACGGAAAATTTCGGATTCATCGTCATATTGATATTCACGATAAATACCAGATTGAATACCTGCAAATAATGTTGCGGATTGTAATATTTCATACTCTAATACTGGCAAATTATTTTCAGGATTTAATACTTTATTATCATTTGTTTTGTGTTCTTTAGGTATAGTATCCTCATCATCAAACCATTCTCTTACATAACCGACTATTTTACCTTTATCATTATATAATGATTGACGACCATCTTGGTCATAAATATATAATTCACTAGTATTTGAGTTATAATCTGTTATATATATTACTTCTTGTTCCTTTAATATTTCTGGTTCAATATTATCATTTAAATCAATACTGGAATTAAAGTTATTTATTAGGTCATCAATATCATTGTTATTGTCATTGTCATTGTTATTTTCATTATCATTGTCATTATCATCCATTGATTCTAAATAATTATTATTTTCAATTTGAATATTATTTAAATTTGAATCAATACTTATATCATCTATATCATTAACTATCATATTCGTATTTAGATTTTGATTACTAAATGATGTATTTGTAGTAGAAGAAGGAGTAGTAGCTGATGTGGGTGTAGTAGTTGTAGTCCATGATGTTGGTGTTGGAGAAATTTTAGTTGGAGAAATAATTGATAATTTAACACGCCTGCTTTTTTTGGGATTACCATATCTTGCTATAGCATGTTTATAGACAAAATCTATGATATCATTAGATATTCTTTTAGGTATTTTACAATTATTAAAATGTATTTTAGTAAAATCATTAATAATTTCTGTTAATACAGTTTTATTAGATGATGCAGAAATACCTATATAATCTAATACACCTTCTCCTTTATCAGTGAATATTTTTAATATATCCATATTTGTTTTTAAAGATATTTTATTTTCATTAATTTCCCGACATAATCTAGTTTTAATTTCTTCTATATAGAACGCACTATGTTTTAGGTCTATTTGTTTATCAATATCTGGTATATTTTTACGATATACTGCTAAAAATGTTTTATCATCCGGATATTCATCGACTCTTTCAATGTTTTTAATAGATAAATGTTGTTTGCATAAATCTACACGACATGATTTTTTTTTACATCTACGATTAATATCTTGTTTTAAAGGATCTTTTACACGCGCCATACATCTAAAATATCCTTTTTTTACAATTAATTCTTGAATGTTTGGACATTCATAGCCATTATCTTCTATTTTTCTCTGAAAATCAGATAATTGATATTGAAAGAATGCAGTAATATTCATTATTTTATTGTAGTATATTTTTTTAGGTTAGATTTTAACAAATTTTTTATAATTTTATCATATATTAATATAATTATGAATAACGAAGAATCCTTCAAAATTATTCAAGATATGTTATCTTCAATAAATATTAATATTCCTGATATAAATGGATTGGATGGTTTAAATATTACAAGAGATAATTTATTATCCACGAATATTATTAATATATATCAATCCAAAAAAAATGAAATTAAAGAAATTGGTTATTCAAGTTCAAAATTAACATCTTTACATAACAATAATAATGAAAAACAACAATTTCCAAGTATTAATATGTTAAGACAATTACTAAAATGTAATAATTTTAAATTAAAACCATATGTTAAAAGTATGGGTTATGATAAATCATCTGGAAAGAAAATTGTATATCGTTATTATATTATTCATAAAATAAATAACGATTTACCTAATAGTTTAAATCTTGAATCAAATGTAGATAATGATTCTGATTAAATTTTATTTAAATAATTTAATGATTTTTCAATATAATTATCATATACTTTTTTTTGTAATAATAGTTGTATGTAATAATCTTTTTGTGGAGGTGTATTACCTAATGGTATATTCGGTCTTGAATAACCATATTCACAACGTTTTTCCATTTTATCATCATTTTCTCTTTGAGAAATAGTTTTTCGAATATCAATTGATTTAGATACACCACTGTTATTATGATTATATGACAACATCATAATTTAAACATAGATTATTTTATTCTTGATTACGATAAAATTCCAAAATACTATTTGATATTATTTTTGTTATCATATTGAATTTTAATAATTCTATATATTTTTTATTTATCCACTCATATTCTATATCATAACCTCTAGATATCATTGTAAATATTTTAGGTAATTCATTATCATTTAACTTTTTATTAATATCAGATTCAAGTTTATTTATGCACAAATAAAATTCTTCTTCTTTTTCACCTACTTCAGTGCTATTTAAAAATTTAAAAATACTATCAATATCATCTAAATTTAATTCACTCATTTTAACTAAATTATATTACGAAAATAAACTTTATAATATAACAAAATTTGATATTTATTTTATACTTTTTTTTATCTAAATCAAATTTAAAAATGAGAACCAGTGAAATATTAATTGATTATTGTAATGATGATATATTACCATTAGATAGACCTGCAGTTATATGTGACTATTTTGGAATGAATAATTTTAAGCATATTCCATTAATCTTTGCAGTTTATCAAATGATAGTTAGATATGCAAATATTACTGAAAATGATTTACATACAGCTCTCATAACAAACAAATTAAATGAACTTATCCATAATAATTATTCTAAAATGAATGTTAATAATAATTATTACAATCAATTTTGTAAATTAAATATAAAAGTAGGAACACCACTTTAAAATCCTATTTTATTTTATGAAAATTTGATATTTAAATAAAATTTTCTTTTTATTATAAATTAAGACAAGATGACCGATTTTCAAAACTTAGAAGATAATTATAAACAATACGTTTTAAATACACCTTTAAACGATATTCAAACTCTATTAAATCAACTTGAAACTAGCTATGAACAAGGCGAACCATTAGTAACTGATACAGTCTATGACTATATTTCAGATTATTATTATCAATCTCTTGGACAACCTAAATCTAAAATTGGTTCAGAAGTATCTGGTAATAAAGTTAAATTACCTATTCATATGGGTTCTATGGACAAAGTTAAACCTGGTTCTAGCGAACTTAAAAGCTTTTTAAATTCATATACTAATTCCAAATGTATTTCGGAAAAAGTCGATGGTATCTCTCTTTTATTAGAATATTCTAAAAAAGGTAAGATTTCTATTGTTAAAGCATACACAAGAGGAGATGGAACTTACGGACAAGATGTATCCCCATTAGTTAAGTTTGTTAAATTAGGTAAATTACCCTCTGAACAGACATTAAATCCTCGATATATACGTGGTGAATTAATTATTACCAAAAATAATTGGATTAATCATATGACTGATAAAGGGAAAAATGCCCGTAATTATGTTTCCGGTATTGTCAATAAAATTCGTAAAAATATTAACGGGGATGACTTTCAATATGTTGATTTTGTCGCATATGAATATATTCATCCATCATTTGAATTGACAATTTCACAGCAATTGGATATGTTAAAAGAATATGGATTCAATACAGTTAAACATAAAGTCGTTAATATCAAAGAAGAAACTGAATTAACTAAATTATTAGTTGAATTTCGTGAATCATCTAAATACGAGATTGATGGTATTATTGTTCAAGATAATATTCATTATCCTCGTAATACTTCTGGTAATCCAAAATATGCAAAGGCTTTTAAAAGTGAAGAATTAATTGATAAGATTGAAACTACGGTTAAAGGTATCGAATGGACACCTTCTAAAGATGGTAAATTAAAACCAGTTGTATTATTAACACCTGTCGATTTAAATGGTGTTACTATATCTAGAGCTACCGGAAATAATGCAAATTTTATTCAAACTAATGGTATTGGTAAAGGGGCTCAAGTAGTTATTATTAGAAGTGGTGATGTTATACCTAAAATTATTAGTGTTAAAACAAAGGTTGAACCTGAATTACCACAAGTTAATTATAAATGGGATGATAATCATACTGATATCATTTTATTAAATAGTAATGATAATGAAGATGTTCTTGTAAATAGAATGGAATTCTTTATTAATGCTGTAGGTATTGAACATATGAAAGAAGGGACTTTACGTAAATTATATAAAGTTGGTGTTAAAAACGTAGTTGATATATTCAATTTAAATACTACAACTTTATTAAAAGCGGATGGGATTAAAGATAAATCAGCTGAAAAGATATTAACATCTATTACAAATAAATTAACAAATATTAATATTATAACTTTATTATCTGGATTACCATGTTTTTCAGGTTTAGGTAAAGTTAGAATTAAGTTAATTGTTAATGCTATTCCAAACTTTTTAGAGATATCCACCGAAGAATTATATACTAAAATAGTGCAATTAAATGGTTTTTCAGATAAATTAACTGAATTATTTGTAAATGGTTTAGAAGAATGTAAAAAATTATTAGTTGAATTCAAAAAGAAATTCAAGTATGTATTACCTACTATTGAAACTCAATTATCTACAATGTCTATTTCTAAACCGCAATTTAAAGATAAATCATTTGTATTCTCAGGATTTAGAAATAAAGACTATGAAAAGATGATTGAAGAAAATGGTGGTTCTATTGGGTCTAGTATCAGTAAAAAGACTGGATATTTAGTAGTTAAAGATAAAAATGAATCATCTAGTAAGATAACTAAGGCAACTGAACTAGGAGTGCCAATATTAGACGAGGATGATTTTAAGTCATTGGCTGGAATTTAAGAAGTAAAATTAAAAATAACTAATAAATTTTTATTTTTAGATTAGTTTATAAAGTAAGTAAATATAAAAATCATTTTTATGTATGTTTATAATAACTAAATGAATGCTATTATAAAAATAATTATATTTTCAATAGTTTATTTAAATATTTATCTATATTTTTTCGGACAACAATTTAAAGAATATTTAGATGAGAATTGGACTGAAATAAGATGTTATCCACATATATTACCATTTGCAGGCTTATCATCAAAGGCCGAAGGATTCACATTTTTTGATAAAACATTTATTAATTTCAATGTATGTAGTTATAATGTTATTAAAAAGATGTTAGAATTTTTTACTAAACCATTAATAGCAGTTATAGTTGGGTTAGTTAATGCATTAAAATCTATGTCCACGATCATAAATTCATTCAGAAGTATGTCAAGAGTTATTAGAGAATTATATTCAGCTTTAGTTGAAAGTGTTTTTAATAGAATGGGAAATACATTTGCAACATTTGTTTATTTACAAGAAAAAATGAAAAATATGATAAAAAGACAATCCGCAATATTTGAAGTTTTAATGCAATTTTTTACAGCAATGCCATTTATATTTCATAGTTTTTCAAATGGTCCCATTCCACGTTTTGCATATTGGTTAAGTCATTATTTTGGTGTTATGGTTGCATTTATAGCAATTTGTATATTATGTATTGTAGGTGGTCCATTTGTATCAATGTTTGCATGTCCCGTATGTGCATTTTGTTTTGATGGTAATACTATTGTTAAAACTGACAATGGAGATATTTCGATACGTGATTTAGAAATAGGTCAATCGCTAAAAGATTCTATTATAACCGGTAAAATCATATTAAAAACTGATACCTATGAATTATATAACTATAATGGAATATTAGTTTCAGGAACTCATATGGTATATGATAATGATAGATGGATTCGTATAAAAGATGTATCTGGAATTGAATCAACAATAGTTAATACTGATTTAGTCTGCTTTACAACAAATAATAATTTATTACGTATAAATGATATATTATTCCGTGATTATAAGGAAACAAATAGTCAAAATGTTAATTATAATATTCATACTTATATGAATAATAGTTTAAATGAAGACACATCTACAATAGGTTTCAACCCGATATTCTGTGATGATTATAAAAATAATTTTTATTGGGGCTTTGCCGAGGATACATTAATCGATATTAGTGGAGAACAAATTCCAATAAAAGACTTAGTGGATAATGTTGAATTATTAAATGAGGATTTTGGAATAATTGGTGGTTTTATTAACGATGACTCTCATATTAATTGGTATGATTATAATTCAATAATTGTATCTGGTAATACATTAGTATATGAAGACAATAGATGGATTCGAGTATTCAATTCTAGAATAGCTAGTTTAACATCCAAAAAACATAGATTATATAATTTAATAACTAGAGATAATATAGTATCAATAAATAATATAAAATTTAGAGATTTTATGGAGTCTAGTAATATAGAGGTAATTAATAATATTGATAATTATTTATTACAAAATGTATAATTTATGCTTTTATAAATTTGTAAAAAAATATAAAATCTTGAATAATAAATAAGATTTGATAATTTAAAAAAATTTGTATTTTTGTATATAAAAAAATGTTATTCAATATTTGGATATTTAAGACATTTGCATATGTAAATCATAAATTATATGTTTATATTGGTTATACTTATGGTAATACCAAAGATGAAGCATATACAAATTTCCGAAAGTTTTTATATGAAGATGAATTTCATGATAATGAATTTATAAACAAAACCTTTGAAAATGAAAAAATTCGTAAAACAAGGTTTAATATATATTTGTTTATGAAAGAATATGATAAATTATATTATGATGGACAAGATATAATATCTAAATATATGTATTATGAACCATATTTTATGAATAAAAGTGATTTTTATGCAGCAATAAGGATATATAAAACTGTAGATGATAATGAATATAGAAGATTAAATAAAACAATTATTTGTGAGCAAAGAGAAACTACATATTCTGATTTTAATGATACTTATGGAAATTTATCACCTGAAACAGTAAATAAAATGTATGAAAGATATTATGAGTTATATGGTAATGAATGTGATTATTTAAAAGATGATACATCTATTGATGACAATATAATGGATGAAAGAAATGATATTGATGATGAATCAATCGATGATTTATCTGATTACTTATCTGAATATGCTAATTATACTACAACATCTTTACCTCATTCAGATGAAAGTTTATTTGTTTTACCAATAGACACATATGCATATCTATTAGATATAAATCATGATTACAAGTATGATAATAACAGTATATTTCAATATTGTTATAAAAATATGCTTGAATGATAGATATAAAACATAATTAAAATATGAAGATTAACCATTTATAGATTGTAATATTTAAAAAGATTTGATAAGTTTTATAATTTATAAATTTGAATATTGACTCATTATAAAATGTCAAATTTCGTTTGGTTAGTTAATTTAGCTAAATTAGACTCTAAGACACAATATACGGATGAATCTGTCTCTGTTATTAAAGGTATGATTATAGCAAAAACAGCTGAAGAAGCTCTTGCGCTATATTTAGATATCTTAGATATTAGTGTAAAATGCACCTTAACAAATGGTATTTCAAAACTGACTTATATTTCAATTAGAAATGTAGCTGATACTGATATCACTGATGCTTATGTTGTAAATACATATCTTTATACAAATGTTTTATATCAACGTTTTATTAAACTCTTTCAAAGTGATTTTGATAAAGTTGATTCAAAAAGCCCATTAAAGAAGATTGCTTTATATCTTGAAAAACTTATCTAATCTTTTTAATATTTGTGCGAGATTGCATGTTATCTCATAAATTTTATAATGAAATAAATATTAAACATGCCCCAATTTAGTTTATCCATTTATAGAATTAGATATATGATTTATATATCAAAAATTAAAAAGATTTGATAAGTTTTAAAATAGGCAAATTTTCATATTAATTCAATATAAAAAGATGTATTCATTATGGCAATTTGCAATTTTCAAGTCTAAAGATGACTTAGAAGATAAAACATATGTAGAAGATGACCTTATTATTACAGAACGTGTTAAGACCAATATACCATATTTGATAATTGGTCAAACAATTGCACTAAGTAAGGAACATGCATTTTATATGTTTATGGATTATTTTAATTCAGAATTAACATCCGAATCTGAAAATTATGAACATTTAAAACAAATCAATGTAAAACTGTTGGTTTGGAGTGATTTTTCATATTCACATGGTTTAGATATAACAGAACCAGAATTATCAGATTCAAATCCAAATACCAATATGATATTTGATAACATTAAGCCTTTACATGAGTTAAAGAGTTATATACCAACAAAAGATAATGCATCTAAAAGAACCAAAATAAAAATTATTAAATATCCAGTATATAATGTAGATTTTTATGATATATCAAAATCTGCATCATCTGATGAAGTATTTACACATTTAATAGAAAGTCAATTTAAACATCGTGAAACATACGATAAATTAAGCATGAACATATATAATGATGTATTAATACCGTTATTAAAACAAAGAGCTAATATCAAAGAATGCGATAAAACATAAACATTATTAGCTATTTTTATTTTAAATGATTCTAATAAAAAAGACAAAAGAAGAGAAACAAAAAGAAATAAAAACAATTATATCCAAACTAACTGAATTACAATTAAATACTGGTTATGATGGTATAAAGGAATTATTTAAAAAGTTCAAAGAATATGTAGATGGTGAAGACTCATTTAATGGTAAAATTAAAATAGAAGAATTAAATAGAGAGATTGTGTATAATTTTCCACAGACAAAACATCGAGAAATATCCGTAAATTTAAAATATAAAGAATATCATTAAATATGTTTATTGAGTTAAAATTGATACTTTCATATTGACCAACACAATCTTACACAGTCAAAATAAAAACGTGTTGTTTTGTGTAAGTCTTATATAATATTATAAATAGTATGATGGATGACTCACATAATACGACATAGTCATTTATTTATGATGTAAGACTATGTTGGATACCATAGCCATCTTTAAATGATAAAAACAGTTAAAGACTCTTAATAGTCCCATTTAAAATATATGGTATTTCATCAGTTGAATAATCACAATAATATGTAAGTTTTCCATCATATTTTACTAATTTATCTAATGCGATATTTATTAATGGTTTAATATATTTAAAAATCATATTTTTTATATAATCTATGTTATTATTACTAATTTCAGATATTATAAACTCTAACATTTGAACAATTATTTTTTTATCATTATCACTCGATATACATACAGTATATAATATATCCATAAAGTATATATTTTGTCCATAAAAATAATTTAATAAATTTTGTAATTCGAAAGTATTAATTATATATGTATTTAGAATATATGTATTATATAAAATTTTTATAAAACATTTATATGATATATTATCATCATTGTTTAGAACTATAATATCATTACAAAATTTAAATTCAAAAGAATTCATAAATTTATATAAATTAGAAAAATAAATTTTATATAGTATTTTAATAATTTAATATAATAAATGTGGCATACGTTATTACATTCTACATTTGGACGTAGGTTTTTAGAAATATTTAAAAGTAATAAATTAGGTAATAAACTAGAATACCAGACCGATGATTTAGAAGAAACTGATAAATTATATAATAAAGAATTATTATTTACTCATTATTTATCAAGTAAATTAGAAAACTTGATAGGTAAAGAATGGATATATAAAGATAGTCTAGTAATAGGTATATCTCCAGATGCACTAAAAAATAATAAATGGATTATGTGTGATAGGATGGCTGTAGCAAGTTGTGTAGAAAATAAATTCGATATTGTATCAAAAAGTAATAAATCTAAAAAAGTAAATTTTGATTTAATAAATGATTATATTAATAAAAGATTAGCAGGTTTTAATAATGAAGTTATTTTAAAAAGGTATAAATATAAAAATTTAGCTAAATTATATTCAGAATTAAATGAAACATTTATAAATGATGGTAAAAAAGAAGGTTCATTTAATAAAAAAGATATATTAAAAAAAATAGAATTCTTTGAAAATGCATGTGATACTGAAATAATTAATAGTCGTGGATTTAAAGGTAAATTAGATGACCATTTTCAAAATAGTCAATTTACAAATTCACATGAAATAGTATTTTTAGAAGCAATAGATTTAAAATATATTAAATTTATAATTATAAATAGGAATACCATAAATGAAAAAATATACGCAAAAATAAAAAATATATTACCACCAAATATTAAAGTTATTGAAGTATATGGTATTGATAAATATAATAATCGTATAAATAAAAAAATAAGTGAAGTTGCTGATAAAATGGAATAATTGAATAAATTAAAATATTAACTTATTTAATTATTGTAATAATTACATATTAGAAAGATTTTTTAAAGTTTTAATTGTTCTATCATATAATGGCGGTTGTTTAGTTTTTTCAATTTTTGATAGTTCAAGTAAATATCCATCGCCATTTATATGATATAAAATATTTGTTTTTTTATTATAAAATTTAAAAGGACCTTCGACTATAATGGTATTTGAAGTGCCTGGAATTAAACCGATAAGATTTCCTTTACTTGAAAAGTAATAACTATCTATTTTATTAGTTTTTAAATTTGTAATAAGTGATTGAGTAGTAATATCATACGTATATTCAACTTCAATATAACGAGTAGTGTTATCAGAATCACTATTTTCTGGATTTAAGGTTGCTTCATGAACGCATAATAAAATTATTCATTATAGAATAAAACATATTTATTTAATAAAATTAAAAAAATCTTTAAGTAAATATAAATTTTAATATTTTCGTTCATTTGGTGCCAAAAATACAGCAGAACGTTTTAATTTTTTCATTTGTTTTGCTCTTTTCTTTGCAATATATCTCTTGAAATCAGCTGGTAACATAAATTTATCATCTATAACATTGTAAGAAATAGGTTTATTAAATACCGCAGATAAAGCCATTTGTTTAGGTTTGCAGCATTCTTTAATTAAATCATGATAACTATATAATTTTTGTGAAACTAATAATACATTCGCTATTAATGTTGTTGCAGTTCTAAATCCATCATAATAATCATTAAATACTAAAATACATGAAAATAATATATTAAAACCAAATAAAAAGGTTGTCGAATATACTGTTCTTCTAAATTCATAATTTAATTGTTCTACTCTTCTTAAAACTAATGGATATAAATGCATGTTTTCAACTAATGAATTATAAGGTTCATCATGACTTTGGTCCAATGTTTTAATAAAATAACTTTCACGTCTATTAGATACAATTAATAGTTTTATAAAATATCCTAATGTTATAAAATTCCATGCTATAACTAAGACATTAAATTTTGTTAAATTTACAAAATTATCTTCCAAAGTACATGTTGCACCTGTTTCAGGACAATATTGTGGCACAAATATACTTAATAATGTTGCCATCGCTATTTTAACCATTTCAATTGATGATGTCCCAATTGATGTAATTTTTTCTTTGCTATTATCAGTAATATCAATCATAGATTCCTTTCTCTTTAGTTTTCTATCAATCTTTATTTCATCAACTATTTCAATTATTATTCCACCTATTTCATTAGTTTTACCCTTCATATTGTTAATATCGAATTTATTTAAAATACGCACTTTAATACCAGATATATCTATGATACGGTCATCATTATTGGAATCCTGATTTTTATCAATTACTTTTACAGAAACACCTGATAAATCTAATTCTAAATTAGGTGCATGAACTTCTAATTTAAATTTATTAGAGAAAAAAGATACGAAATATGCCACGGGGTCAGATGCTATTTCTTTTATTTTAGATATAATACGATTCATTATTATATTTAAAATATTAACAGAATTTATTTATTTACTATCTTGCTTTTTTTGTTGAGCTTCTTCTAAAATTACTTGTAATGCCTTTGTTCCAATAATATATATATCAAATGGTGAAAAACGTTTATCTACCGGTAATATTAATTTTGATTTTATCCAACAATTTAATTTATATATATTTGATGCAATTGATGCATATTGACCTGTCTTCTTTGCAAAACCAAAATAATTATATACCATTGTGCTTACAGTTGATAACCCGCCAGCTACTGTATTCCAATCGCGAATTAATTCAGCGTTAGTTGTGCTTGCTTGCACGTAAACTATTCCTGACCCAAGTAATAAATTCAAAAATTGAATAGAATTAGCAACATATTTATTTCTACGACTTGAACTCTTATATTTGTCTTCTAATTCATCTAATAACATTATTAATTCATCTAATTTATCTAAACCATCTTCAATCCACATTGTCCATTCATCATTGTAATTATCTATTTCTACTTCATTATCTACATGCACATTTTCATTATATCTAAGAGTTATCGGTAATTCACTACTTAAATCATTTGCTAATAATTGTCTATCTACTCTACGTTTTCTTGGACCATCAACTATTATAGGTAGATTAGTTTCTATTTGTGCTGCATCTTTTTTAATATCTTCTTCTGATTCCTCTAAAATTGTGCTGGAAATACCTAATTGATTACTTAAATGTTCGGTCATTTTATCAAATGCTGATTTTTTTTCTAATTCAATTGGTTCCAATATTAAATTAACTCTCTCATTTAATGATTTTGAATTTCTTCTACTATTTGTTTTACTTTCTATACCAATATCATGTAATATTTCATTTGTTGTATTAGTTGCTACTAATATTTCTGACTTTAATATCTCGGAATTCTTACGAGATGGTGGTTTAGATACTACTGGTGTTTGAACAACTGATACTTGTTGTGATGCTGGTTTAGATACAACAGGAGTTTGAACATTCGATACTTGTTGTGATGGTGCTTTGGATACTTGTTGTGATGGAACTCTTGATACCAATGGACTAGCATGAATAGATGGTGCTTTAGATACCTGTTGTGATGGTGGTTTTGATACAACCGGAGTTTGAACAACTGATACTTGTTGTGATGGCGCTTTAGATACTTGTTGTGATACTACTGGACTAGTATGAATAGATGGTGCTTTTGATACTTGTTGCGATGGAACTTTAGAAACTTGTTGCGATGGTGCTTTGGATACTTGTTGAGACACTGCTCTAGAAACTGGTAATGAAGTAATCGGTGTTTGTTGTTTAGAAACTTCTCTAGATGCTTTTTGAGATACAGGTAAAGATGATATTGGTGTGTGTTTTTGAGATGGAACTTTCGAAGGTTGTTGGGAAGGTTGTCTAGAAGTTTGAGTAGAGACTTGAATTGATGTTAATTGAGAGATTGGTTTAGTATGAGAAATAGATGGAGTTGATAATTTAGATTGTTGTATATCTTTAATTTCACTTTCAATTTTAGATTCATCTACATTAATCTCAATTTCATTTTCATCTAAAATTACTTTATTTAAAAATAAAATTTCAGCATTTGAAACACTTGGAATTTCTTCAACATATGTTTCTTCATCAACTTTATTTACTTCTTCATTTACAATTTCTTCTTGTTGTATTTCTTCTTGTTGTATTTCTTCTTGTTGTATTTCTTCATTTACAATTTCGTCTTGTTGGATTTCTTCATTTTGTATTTCTTCATGAGAAATTTCACTAGCATTATCTTCGTTATAATTATCAGGTAAATCGCTGCCAATACCATCGATAGTATCTGGGACATTACCCGGCAAATTAACATCTGCTAATGGATTATCAATTTCGATTTCAATATCATTATCTATATTATCTCTAATTATATCGTCTGACATATTTAATATATAAATAGAACTTTTTTAGCAATAATCAATTAAAAAATAATGCATTTTTATTTATTATTTATTATAACATTCATAAAAATCAACTGAAATACTATCATCTATATAATAAATATTTGGATTACCGTTAATTTGAACGCTTAATTCTTTAAATAATGGAATAGTTTGATTTAAAATTGAATTTTGTATATTTAAATAATTATTATCAATTTTAATACTTGTTAAACTTATAATTTTATCTGGAACAATCTTAATTGAAAAACTTAATTTTTCATTTGGAAAGTATAAAGACATTTTATTTTTGTCAATATTTACTTTATAAACATAACATATCGTATAATAAGATTGAGTATTATAAGCAAAATCTGCTAAAAATAATTTATTAGCCTGTCTCGATACTTTTTTTATTAATTTACTCTGATTATTTATAAAATCTAAATCTATAAAGTCTATACCTTTTTTACAATGATTATAATATATACATTGATTTATTAAATCAGCAAATCTTCTAATAGGTGAGGTCATATGTAAATAATTATGCATTTTAAGCGAATCATGATAATTATTTTCAATATTTGATAAATATTCCGCACTTTCAGATTGCTGAATATCTAAAAATCGTTTTAAAATTAAATCATCTATATCATATGGTTTAAAATCAATATTTGTTTTTTGACATCTATAAATTGTATCTTTATAATTATTCAAAATCTTATTTCCAAACATAAAATTATAAATTAACATCATACATTCGATAAAATTATGTGTATCAGTAATATTAAATGGTTTGCCAATATAATTACGATATATGCCAGCTATACATGGAAAATATTTATTAAATTTATTATCTGTATTTTCATATGAATAATTTTTAGTAATTCTACCGACAGATGGATAATGTTTAAAATCTATTTCACCAGTATTTTTATCTATATTAAACTCGAGTGTTATCATTATCCTATTTTCATTTTGTAATAAAGAGGCATAATTCGATGATAATATATCTGGTATCATTGGTATAACTTTAGTTGGTAAATAAATCGATGATATAATATTAATAATCTTTTGTTTATCTAAAGCACGTAATAAAGTATAAACATCTGAAATATGAATTAATACCTGCATATTATTTTGATTATCGATAATACTAAATGCATCATCAATATCTCTACAACCTTCTGGATCAATTGAATAAATTGGACTTGTAATTAATTTACGACTTTTATCCTGAGTTAAATATGTAATTTTTTCTGAAACTTCCTTTGAATTAATATAAGTTGGTTTAAAAATAAGATTATTAAATCTTAATAAAGTTTCTATTGTTGAGTCAATTAACCTAGTTTCACCTATCAAATGTAATAAATTACCGGAAGGTAATACATCATTATATTCCCATGTTAAATTATTAATTGATATAAATATATTTGAACTATATTTTGTTTTATTTGCAAATCCAACTGAAAATTTCGGATAATGTTTATCTAAAGGTTGAAATATATAATATGTTGTATTTTTATTAGTTTTTAAAATATATGGTGAATATATTTGTAATTCACCAATTATAATTGGATTAGATTCTCTTTTTATTAATTTAATTTTAATTTCAGAATCGTTTTCATTATCTAATTTAACAATATCATTATGAAATAAACTATGTATAATTTTTGGATTATTTTCAAATAATAATTCTTTTTCAGAATTTGGTATTTCTAATGAATCATCTATATTAATTAATGAAAATTTTGAATAATCTGAATTAATTATATTTAATTTATATAATATCATTTTCTGTTTTATTTATAAAATATATTATAATAAAAATATATCAATTTTTATATTAAAATGAGTAATATAATTCGTGTTTATTTATTTCCAGATACATCTGATTATATACGAAATAATGATTATTTATTAGATGAAATTGAAAACAATACAGATACATATATTTACTATAATAGACGTGATGCTGATAGTTATTTTGAAATTGAAGGTTTTTTTGAAGATGTTCATCGAGCAAGAATTATGCTTCAAGAAATTGAAAAAGATATATATAAACAATGTAATTCAAATTAAATATTAATTTTTATCCATTTATAAAAATATATTTTTTACTATACAAAAAAAATTTGATAATATTATGATAATTTAAAATTTCTATTATCTCAGTTTTACATTATATTAATATTTTATATATTCAATTTTATTGTAAAACTACCAGCTGTCAATTATTAATTTTTAAAACACTGCCAAAAGATGTCTGATATTTTATTATGTCATGAACTATCGAATCAAAGTAATACTAAAGATTCTACTGTTTTGAAAAATAATATTTCCGTTTTAAATCCTAAAATACAAGTTTTTCAAACACCTAAATCTATCAAAAGAACTAGGAATGAAGAACCTGAACCGGATTATGATTTAGAAAATGATGATTCTGAAACTAATTCTGTAAAAAGAACTAAAATAACAGAACCAGAAATTCTATCTGAAAATAATAATCAAATACCAATTACACCAAACACAATACCATTTATATATAATAATGATGAATCTGATTCGGATGATGATTCTGATTCTGATTCTGATGATGACCCAGAACAATATATACCAATTGCTCAATTAATGGCTAGAAATATAACTCAGTCTAGAGTTCAAGTTGCCAAACCATCTAATTTATTAGATACAGGTTTTAAAACTTATGAATCATATTATGCAGATTTTTATAATTATATGGATACAAATCATCAAATAGATATAACTAGAGAACCAACTTCTTCTGACAATATTCTAACTATAAATTTTTATAAAAAATGTATTAATAGATATTGTAAAGAAAATAATACTTCTAGATTAGAAGATGATGCATTAGATAAATTCCATTATAATTTAGCTGATAAAAAATACTATGTAATTAAGTCATCATTGTCCTGGAATTTTACTTCTACTAGAATTATTAGAGCACCATCGATTAATCATGCAAAAATAGAAGAAAAATATGATAGAAAAGGTGTTTATCATTATACTACTAAGAGTGGTAAAAAAGATACAAAAAATAAAAGTCGTGTTAAAGAAATTGCTAATAAAATTTTAAATAAAAAACCAAAATAATAAATTTAGTTTATGTATTTTTATCTCTTTGTTTATCTTAATATTATAGTGTAATTAGTGTTTTTATTTTTGTGAATTTATACGCTAATTTATTTTAACCATTTATATAATTAGTTATATACGATACGATAATAATAAAAATAAAAAAAATTTGAATATTTATAAATATTTATTTTATTTAGTATAAAAATATATAATGTTAATTGACGAAAATAAAAATATGACAATGTTAGATAAAAAATGTATTATTAATAAAAGTTCAATAATAAATTTAAATAAATTAATAAATAACTCTAATGAACAAATTGATAATTATAATCCAAATTCATTAGTAGTTATAAATAATAGTAAATTAAATAATTTAGTTTATGAATTTGAAACTATTGATGACTATATTTCTAAAAAATCTGGTAGAATGTCCTATATGGATGAAAATGAACATTTAATTGTAAAATTTGGAAAAAAAGAATATAAATATGGTAGTAAAACAGGTTTTATAATATTTAATACAGAATTAAATAAACTAATATTAACAAAAAAAGTAATTGAAGGCATTCGTGATTTAAGTCATAAATCAGGTTTTATTCGTACTAGTAAATATCCAGATGAATCAGTCGAATCATCCGCAAATAGATGTTTTAAAAATTATATGAATTGTAAAATAGATATAAATTTAAATATACCACAAATAAAAATAAATAATACTATATATTTTATAATTTCAATAGATGAAAATAATTTTGTAGATAATGACCGTGTTGAGTTTATTAATTTATCTAATTTAAAAGATTTAAACATTAATAAAGAAACTAAGATAGTCATACATGAAACATTACTACTTTGTAAAAAAGTCGTAATGCAAAAAGATTTGATAATTTAATTAATATTTTTTATTTTTTAAAATAATATATAAAAAATATGTTATCAATCGATTATCAAATTAATAATTGGATTTCAAAATATAATTTAGATGATGATAATACAATTTTGAATAATTATTTAAATATTGGTTATCAAGTTTCAAAATTAATTTCATATCAAACAAATGATAAACAATTAGAAGAATATTTAAAATTACAGGGTGAATTATTTGAAGAAAAAATAAGTAATATTTCAAAAGTATCAAATATTCGTATTGATAATCTCGAAAAAACTATTACAAATATTTCAGATTTATCAAATAAAACTATTGATACAAATACTGATAAATTTAATCAAATTATTGAAAAAATTACCGGTAAAATACATACTTCAAGCACTAAAGGTAAAATAGCTGAAGGTTTCTTAGAACAAACATTAAAAGAATTATATCCAGAGGATATAGTTCAAGTAACTGCATCAACTGCTCATGAATCTGATATTCAATTAATTTCAAGTAATTATCCAACAATATTAATTGAATCTAAGAACTATACGAATCCAGTTCCATCAAAAGAAGTGGAAAAGTTTAAAATAGATTTAGATAGAACTAATATTAAATTTGGTATATTTTATTCATTTGGAACTACTATAACAGGCAAACCTAAATTTATTATAGAATCTTATAAAGATAAATATATATTATATTTACCAAATATTACATTTGAATCATCTTTAATTAATATATCAGTCTTAATGATACGTAAAATAGCTATGATGTTAGATAATTCAAATAATTACAATAAAGATTTAATATTTCAAAAAGCAAATGAAATAATTAATATTATCAAAGAATTAGATATATTATACGATAATTTATCTAGAACTAAATTTGAATTAGTAAAACAAAAAAAAACTATTATTGAAAGTTTAGATACAATACATACAACATATATTGAAAATGAAGCTATTATTAAAAATATTATTATTAAAATTAAAAATCAAATAAAAGATAAGTTAGATGAGTTAGTAATTAGTAATAATTTAAATATAAATCAAAATGAATTATATAAATCAGATGATTTTGATAATTTAAAAACAGGTAATGCCAAAGAACAATTGTTATATATTTTACTAACTGAAATTAATGAACATAAATTTATTCAAATTAAAAAAACTAATGAAGGTTTTAAATTATGCAAATGTGAAAAAGAATATTTTGATATTTCTATAAAAAAAACTGTAATTAAAATATCTGGTATTAATACCGATGTATCATTTGGATTAAATAATTCAAATGGTAAATCATTAATTGGTCCATATATAATTGACTTTATTCAAAATAATTAAATTAATTTTGTTCTTCATTCTCATTTTCTTTTTCATTCATTTGTTCTTGATTACGAGATAATAATTGTGGTTGTGTTTCACTTTCAAGTAATTCAATATTACTAATATCATTAAGTTCAACAGATTGTAATGATTTTGAATTAAAAAATGGACAATATTTTTTCGTATATTTATAAATTGATATAGATACAGTTAAAAGTGCTAATGCAGATGCAGTAATGATTGCACTTCTCTTATTAGCAACAGCGTATAAATTAAAATTAATCATCTTTTAAATAAAAAATAATAAATTTTCTTTATATTATTATTTTTCATTTTTCATTTTTATTCCAATTTAACATTTTCATAATCATTGTATTTTTGCAAATCTTCGTTATAAACACTACAATAATCATCTTGCATTCCTTCTTCGCGAATTTTCCATCCATTATCACGTAAATATTCATAATGTTTAATTTCATATTTAAGAACATTAATCATATCATTAAATGATTTACAATTTAAAAATAGATATTTACCACGTATTAAAACATCATGATATTTATCCATATTTCTACAATTAGGTTCATTATTATTACAAAAGTAAGAATCTAAATTGGATATAGACTCTTTATCATCATTATCATCATCAGAGTAATTTAAAATATTATCACATTCATTACAAATTTTTTCATTTATATTGCAATCACAAATAGTATTTTGGTTGGTAGAAATATTATCACCTATATTTAAATTATTGAAAGACATATTTATTTTATAAAAGTAAGAAAGCTTTAAATAATAATATTATCAAATATTTTATAAATTTGATTAATTTTTAAATAAAAATAATTTACATACTAAATAAAAGATAACTGATAATGAGCACAATTATTTCAAAAAATGATACTATCGTCAATGGATTACAATCAATGTTTAACGAAAAATTAACATCAATTTTAATTAATATTTCAGAAAAATATGATATTGACCAACAAGAATTATTTGATTGTTATCTAAATTCAAATTTTGAAACAAAAGAAAAATCTAAACTTCCTAAAAAATACAAAAAACATCCTGTTAAATCAAAAGATGATATTTGTATTGCTAAAAAATCCGATGGCCTTCAATGCACTCGTAAAAAAAAAGATAATATACAATATTGTGGAAAACATTCTAATAATCAACGTTATGGAACTATTGAATTAGAAGATAATAATATTGATGATAATGATAAATATATTATGACATGGACTGAACAAATAGATGGTGTTAATTATTTAATTGATAGTAATAATATAGTTTATTCTAGTAATATTGACAATCCTGAAATTTTAGGAAAAAAGTCCAAAGATGGTAAATTAACTTTATTATCTGAATTAAATTAAAAATAATTATTTAATTTTTATTTTTAATATAATTAGTTTAGTTCTATTTTACAATTACATTTTTTTTCGAGTTCATCTATATGTCTTACCATGTTTTTTTCTGTTAAAATATTATTACCTCTTAATAATTTTATAAATTTTATTAATATTTCATCAATATCTAATCTCAACTCTGGATTTGCGACTATCATACTGTCTATAATCTCCTTATATTCTTTTATTATCTCATCATCACTATTATTATATTTTATTAACTCATTATATTCTATTTGCAAGACTATTCCTAACGAATATACATCAAACTTATCTAAACATTCTTCTCTTAAACTATCTAAATCATATTCATCATTTATTATTAAATCTATTGCAAAATTTATATAATCGATTAATAAATCTTCTTTAACATGTTCTGGTAAATTATCATTGTTTTTAAATGTTTCATCTATATGTAAATTAAATAATTCTGTTATTTCTATTATTAAATTAGTTATTCTTTCATTCGAATCCCTACTAGATATTTTTATTTTATTTTTTAAATTTTCATATACATCTGTATCTAATAAATAATAATCAAATGGCCAATAACTATAATGTTGATTTGATACACCATCTAGAAAACCATCTTTTTTATGACATGATAATCCAAAATCAATTAATTTAAATGACCCTTTTGTAGTAATATTATCTCTCTTTATATCTCGATGAATATAATTTATATGATTTAAAAAAAATATCCCCTTTATTAAATTAAAATAATGTATTAAATTTTCACTTATTGACTCTTCATTATTACCACTAATTTGTCTATAATCATTTAATGTATTTTCTCCATCCGGTATAATTAGGTTATAATATTTGTCATTTAAATCTTTTATAAATTCATCTGGATTATTTTTAAATAAATCTAAATCTAACTCAAAATCTTCTTTAAAAATTTTACATTTTTTTAAATCATTACTTTTTATATTACTTAATTTAAAATTTGTTCTTACAAATGGATATAAATAATATGCAAAATTAGGGTCTATTTTTTTTAAACCCATTTTCTCTACAATCTTAAAATCTTGCCCATCTATATCATTTTTATCAACAATTTTTGATACATAAAATTCAGATGATTCACTAAACTTATCACCTGCTATATTTGGTTTATATGCACATGAATGTGTCCCATTGTTTAATTGTCGCTGAGTTTCTTTTTTATCTACCTCATTTGATATACCACCTCCAATAAAATCTAATTCTGATTCAGAATCATTTATATATTTAAATTCTTCATTTTCTTTTTGTATTATTGGTAATTCTTCAGTAAAACTATCAGTATCTTTAATATCTAAATTAACTACTGTTTCATTAATATTATAATTTGATGAGTTTTCAGGTGAATTAACATCCGGTGGATATACCGTATCATTCGATATTGCTTTAATTGCGGTTTGTTCTATTTCATCAATATCTATATCATTAAATTCTTCATCGATATCATCATTATTATGCATTTTTAATATTTATATATTATTAATAGTTTTTATTATATAAATATTATTTTTTTGAATTTATTCTATTTATATGTCTTTCTAAAATCATTTCTAAAAACTTTTTATTTGGTCTAGCAACTTTTCTATATAATATTAAATGATTTAATGCTAAATAAATATCATTTACATCATTATTATATATATAAGTTAATAAATAATCTAATATTACTGTAGTTGAACGAGATATTCCAGCTAAACAATGCACAGCTACATTACGTTTTTTTATTAAATTATCATTTATTATTGAAATAAACTCATCCAATATTTCATTCATTTTATTATATGACTTTTGGTCTATAATATCTTGTATATCACATTCATATCTAATACAATCGTCATGAATAATTGTATTATTTACTGGAAATAAAGATAAAACTAAATTTAAACTTAAATCACTTATATAATGTGGAACATTACAATTACCAACATATAATTTTCCAAATGAATCTGAATTTGAAATAGGAATTTCATTTATATGTTCTGTATTATAAAAATAAAATGCATCTTTTAATTGTATAGAATTGATATATTCTTCAATTTTATCAACTGTAATATTTATTTCAGAGTTCATTATATAATTTATTTATTAGTTCAAATACTTTTAAACCAATTTTAACAGGACCATCTTTTGTTTGATATAATGTTATTCCATCTTTATTAAATATTAATTTATATTCTATTGGAATTCGTAATATAATTGCAAATTTTATTAACTCATGATTTCGCACTGTATAAGGCATAAAATTTGATGTTATTAACCATTCTTTATTATATTTTGTATATGATAATGCTTTTGCTAATGTTTTTGATATTTTATATCTATAAATTAACCAATTTTGTATATTTTCATCAAAAGAACTAATCGAATACATTATTATATTATTTATTATTTTTATATTATTTTAAAGCTCTTTTAAATATTAATTTTTAATATGGGTATTGATATTGTTGGTTTTCATTCTTTTTTACATGCAATTACATGTGTTAAAAAATACGATAATGTATTAACGTTGGGTCGTCAAGGTTTAGATATAGATTTCGAATTAGCTAATTATATAGGTCGTCAGTATGGTATTGAATTTTCCAATAATATACCTTTTTTACCTTGGGAAGAAGTATCACCATATAAAGCATATTGTGAAAAAATGATTAAATGTTTTAATTTTACAAATATAGACTCGATGGATTATTCTACATATGAAAATGCAACAGTAATTCATAATTTAAATATACCTATACCATATCATTTAAAAAAATATGATTTAATAGTTGATGGTGGAACAATTGAACATGTTTTTAATGTTCCACAAGTGTTCGAAAATATAATAAATTTACTAGATCTAAATGGTATATTTGTATCAATAACATGTAATAATAATTATTCAGGACATGGTTTTTACCAATATTCACCTGATTTATTTGCTTCTATTATGCAAAAAAAATATGGTATGGAATTATTATCTCTTAAATTAGCTAAATTAAATACTGAACCAGCTGAATGGCATGATGTTAGCAATATTAATAATAATGACGATGGTCGTAATCTATTTCATTTTGACACAAATATGCCTGTTTATATTATTTGTATTGCAAGAAAAATATCAAATGAACGCCTAAATTTAATATTAGACCCGCCTAATCAATTTTCATATGAGGAAGTCCAATGGAAAAAATAGAGAAACTAAGGTTTCTCCTAAACTCATCCTTATTAATATTACTGAACATTGGACAGTAGTTTTCCTATATATCATAATAATCATCATTTTTATTCTAAATATTATATGTCATAATAATCATCGTCAAAATCTACCTTTTCATATTTTTTATCTTGTGATGAATTAGATTGAATTCTTTCTAAATTATATTCTTTTTTATTTTCATCTAATTCGTTTGTATCAGATTTACGTTTAGGTAATAATTTTTTAATTAATTCTTTACGTTTATCTTCTATTTTATCAGGGAAAATTATATTAAATTCAAATATTAAATCACCATTTTTATTACTATCTTTATTCCAAAAACCTAATCCATTAACTTTAAATATTTGTCCTGGTTTAATTACATCATCGAATTTTATTTTAATTTTATCTCCATTAGGATGTAATAAATTTATTAATAATCCACTTATAGCTTCTGATAATAATATATTCTTTTTAATTACTAAATCATAATCAACTCTTTTTAATGTTTCATTTTGTTCTTCAATAAATACTATTATATGGTCTCCAGCAGAGTGTGCATCATCTGTATCATCTGATAAATTATTTAAAACAACATGTTCGCCTGATTTAGTGCCTTTTGGAATATGTATTGTTATCATTCTAGTTTCTTCTAAGTATTTTACACCTTTACAAGTTATACATGTATCTTCTAAACGTATATGTTTTCCTTTTCCACCACATTCATGACAAGTTGAAGTGCTTTGTTGAATCATACCAGGACCGATTTGTAAAATTCTAGTAATCATACCTTTTCCTTCACATACCTTACATCTGTTATCAGAACAACCCTTTTTTAATCCAGAACCAACACAATCGATACATTTAACTTTACGATTAAAAGATACATGTTTTTCAATACCATTCATCATTTCATTTATTGATAATTTTACTTCTGTTTTACGTGAAGGACCTTTATCTGCTTTAGGTCTCTCTTGTTGGCGTCCATTATTAAAACTAAAATTAAAATGCATACCACCACTACGATTACTAAATCCACCAAAAGGATTAAAACCATGACCAAACATTTGATTAAAAATATCATTTGGGTCCATTTGATGTTGTCTAAAACCACTACCACCATTTCCTCCTTTTAATCCATCTATACCTTGAGTATCATAAATGTGTCTTTTTTGATTATCAGATAAAACTTCATATGCTTCATTTATATTTTGAAACATTTCAGTTGCATTAGTTTCAGAATTTCTATCTGGATGCCATTTTAAAGATTGTTTTCTAAATGCTTTTTTTAAAGTTTCAGCATCAGCATTTCTATCGACTTCTAATAGTTTATAATAATCTTGAGACATTAATTATATTGTATTTATAAAAAAATAAATAGTTTTAAACTTTTATTTTCATTCTTAATAAATCAATCAATATGTATGTTAGAATAAATAACATTAAATCTAAATATATTGACTTAATTTTTGATTGTTGTTGTTTAATATCGTTTTCAAAAATAGTATTCGTTTCTAAATCAGACTCTTTTTTAGATGGTATGATTATTTCTATATCAGGTTCATAATTGATATAAAAATATTCATTTTTATTTTCATTAAAATAAACTTTTTTTAATTCTTTATTATTTCTAAGATGCATTTTATATATTTGTTATAAAATGATTTTTAATTAGCAATATGCTCAAATTTTATTAAATTATAAAATATAAAACTAGAAATTCCAGCACCAATAAAATAATTCAGGTCCCAGTTCATTGGATACCATAATTCAATGATACTAAATGGCTTCATTATAAAATAAAAAAAATGTGATAAACGAATATGTCGTAATCCATCTACACCGACTCTATACCATACATTACCAATTCCTGGTGCTAATTCTAAATAAATTGCAAATATAACTAAATAAATACCAAATCCAGATAATAAAGATATAAATATATTTGAATTTATAATCATTTACTAATATATTTAGCTAATAATTTAAATGTATATTTTAAATCATTAATATTAACAATTTCGTTTGGACTATGCATATTTTTGAGTGGAATACCTATAAATTGGGTTAAAGAATCAAAAAATTGAGTATAAAATGAATTATTACTACCTCCAAATTTAGAAGAATAACTCAATTGATGTGGTATTCTATTTTTCTTAGCAATATCTATAAATTTTTTACTCATAGATACATCATCTTCATAATTACGTGTAATGATTGGACCTTTTTCAGATTCTATAATTCCAACTAAATCGGGGTCAATTAAACTTGAACTAGTTACAAAATCTGTATCTAATACAATAATCTCATCAATTTCCATATGCATAATATTAGCAAATGAACCCATACCAGTTTCTTCTCTAGATGAAAAATGTAGGACTAAATTACAGTCTAGTTTATCGATATTTTTGTCGAAATAACGTAATAATTCAATTAATACAAATGCACCAGCTTTATTGTCTAATCCCGCACAAACTACATTTTTTTTATTCATAGTGTAAAAATCAGTATTAAATATGATAACATCGCCTACCTTAATTGCTTTTTTAATTTCACGACTATTCATACCGAAATCAATATATACTTCGTCTGCTGGTCTTTCTTCAATATCTAAATGTGGTGGCAATGTCATTACGGAACCTTTAATACCACTTTCAAAATGAATTACGGTATCACCATCTAATACCATTGGTTCAAACCCGACTGGACTAGCTACAACATGTCCGTCTTCAGTAGTTCTTAATACCCTTAAATGAACTTGGTCGATATGTGCATCTAATAAAATGGTTTTATCATGACCCTTATCTATACTGAAACATGCTGCATTTTTCTTAGATTTTTTAAATTTGAAATTTTTAATAGGTAATTCTTCTAAGAATTTAACAACACCACCTTCGTTATTAGATGGAGATGGTATCATACATAATTCTTTTAATAATTTTGTATCAATTTCCATTATTATATCGTTTTAATATAATAATAGAAAGTTTAATCTATGATTTTCTTAATGTTTTCAGGTAATATAAAATATTTACTTTTCAATAAATTTATATTTTCTAAATTATCTAATTCTAATAAACCTAAATCTGCATTATCTATTTTAAGATTTTTTAAATTAACATAGCCATATAAATCTTTTTTTGAATTATCTAATATTTTAATAAATTCTTTTAATACATAATAAAAACACTCTATTTTTTTAGGAGTAATTGTCGTATGATTTAATGCTAATTTAATTAAATGTTGTAAATCAA
>JACCDX011695431.1_pt1 | contig 36276 bp, 35 predicted proteins | sample 7449681 | NCBI WGS metagenome assembly JACCDX01 (sample SAMN15323450, study PRJNA562643) | freshwater metagenome | isolation source: river surface water | place: USA:Blue River Watershed | collected 2017-08-18
AAGCCGCGGGGTTGGCACTGGCGCACGGTTTCCCCGCCGGAGCCGGACACTGGGGCGGCGACCCGGCGCAGGTCGTGGGGGGCGAGCGAGGGGTGGCGCCGCGGGAAGGCCGGTTCATGCTGCGGCTGGAGCCGGCTGCGCGGGGAGCGCCGCGAGTTTTTCAGGTGTTGGATCCGGCGGCGTGGCCCACGGGCGCGGCGGGCGAGTCGTGGGAGGTCGAGATCACGGCGGCGTTTGCGTCGGCCGATTCCGAGGCGGCGCTGCGCTACATGATCCGCGCGTTTGCCGTCACCGAGGCGCCGGAGAATCTCACGGCGGCGTGGTTCGAGCGGCGCGACGAAGCCATCGCGTCGGCGGCGCGCGGGCTGGACGTCGCGCCCGGAACGCAAGGCTGGCGGACGTTGAGCGTGAGCCTGCAGGTGCCGCGCACCGCGCGCAGCCTCGTGCTTTTCCTCGGCGTGCGCACGCCGGAGAAGTCGGCGCGGACCGCGCCGCACTATCTGGATGACGTGCGGGTGTCGCTGGTGACGCCGGCGGCGCCGTGAGGCCGGCCGGATGCGGATTCCGCCGGCACTCCCCCACCCTTTTATGAAAATCCTTCGTCGCCGGTGGTTCGCCGGGTTTGGAACAACCGCCCTGCTCGGGTGGTGCGGCCTCGGTCTGTCGGCCCCGGTCCATGCGTTGCCTCCCGCGAGCGCCTACGGCGTCTGGGACCGGGGTGAGGCGCAGGATCCGCGGGAGTATCCGTTTCTCCGCGGCACCGCGGCCGATGCGCCGTGGGACATCGTCGAGCCGAAGCCGGGTGTCTACGACTGGAGCGTGATGGACGCCGCGATCGAGCAGGCCCACCGGAACCAGGTCGCGCTGTATTTTTCCTTTGAAGCCGGTCCGCGGACGCCGGGTTGGGTGTATGAGCAGGGCGTGCCGAAGGTCGTGACGGACAACGAGCGGCACGCGGACAAGTTTCCGCACTATCCCTACTACCTCTCGCCGATCTACAAAACCTACTACCATCGCTTCCTCACGGCAGTCGCGCGGCACATCCGCAGTTATCCGCGGGAATGGCAGGAGCGGATTGCCTTCATCCAGGTGAAGACGGGCTGCACCGGTGACGAGACGGCCTACAAGGGGCGGGCGCTCAACCCCGACTATGCGCTGGAGAAGAGCTCCGCGGCGTGGCGTGCCTTCCGGCTGGAGACGTTTGCGCTGTATGCGCGACTTTTCGATCAGGGCCCGGAGCCGGGGATCAGCCTGCTGTTTGGCAGCATCAACGGCGAGGGGGAGAATGAGGGTGAGGGCCGAAACGCGGAGGAGTGGAAATGGGTGACCACGCACATCCGCGGGAGCTTCGGCGCCAAGATCGGTGCGTTGTCGCGCGGGCATCATCTGAGCGGCGAGCGGACGGTGGTGAACCTGTGGCACCGGTATCTGGTCGATCCCCAGGGGCCCCGGGCCTTTGCGCGGTCGGAAATGGACCAGACGTGGACGCGGCCGTGGTATCAGCGCAACGTCCCGCTCGGTTTCTACTGGGGGGCGATCAACGCCCTGAATGCCGGCCAGAGCATCTGGGATATCAGCAAGGTCGCGCTGCAGGTGAGCAAGGAGCAGGGCTTCGACTACGCCTTTCGTTTCTTCAACCGGTATGCCGGGCAGATTTTCCCGGCGACGGCGACGGATGCGTTCTGCGCGCTGCACAAGGGGCTGGATGCGGCCGACACCACGGCGTATCCGGAGGCGGTCTTCGGCGAGGCGCGGCCGGGCAACGTGGAGCGGATGGAGAAGATCGTGGCCGCGTATGCGAAGTATGGTGCGGCGATCGACGACCGGAAGGCGCTGACCTACGGACAGGTCCAGCAACGGGGCGATCAGGCCGGTTTCAACGACGTGGGCTGGGACATCTGGCCCGACAACTACTCCCGGCTGCTCGAGCAGATCGACGCCGACGCCACCTCCGTCCCGCGGTGGCGCATCGGTGGTCCGATCACCGCGACGTCGCCGATCTACGCGCGGTTTGCGCGCGGGTTCGAACGCGCGTCGGGGAAGGACGCGATGTATTTCAGGCTGCGGGAGGGTTTCTCCGCCGATGCCGCGCCGAAGGTGATGTCGGTCACCGTCGTCTGGTATGATGCGCAGCCCGGTTCGACGTGGAGATTGGACTACGACGCCGGCGGCCCGACCATGAAGACCGCGCTGGCGGTCACGGGCCGAGGCGACGGGCAATGGCACCATGAAGTCGTGACCGTGCGGGACGCGGTCTTCCGCCACGGCGGCACGCGCGGCGCCGATCTGGCGCTGGTGAACACGGATGCGGCGGACGACGTTTTCAGTCTGATCGAAGTCCACCGGGGCGAGCCGGAAGTGCCGGCGCTGCGGCCGCCCACCGAGGTGCGGGCGTTTGCCGGCTACGCGAAGGGCACCAAGTATGGCGAAGCCGAGAAGGGCGGGAAGAAAGGCAGGACGGAGAAGGGCCGGAAGAACCAGACGAAGGGCGGCGCGGAAAAGAACTGAGCGGGTGGCGGCGGCGGCGCGGAAAAACTTTCCGCTTCCCGCGGCTGCGCGCGGCGGGTAGTCACGGCGCCGAATGAAAGTCCTCGTGACCGGCGCGGCCGGATTCATCGGCTCCCATGTCGCCCGCCGGCTCGCGGAAACGCGGAAGTGCGAGGTGCTGGGCGTGGACTGCCTGAGCGACTATTATGATGTGGCGTTGAAGCGGGCGCGGATCGCGGAGCTGGCGCAGCGCGCGGAGCGGGTGACGGCGCCGCCGCTGGAGGTCGCGGGCGGGCTGGGCGGGACGCGCGGCGGACCGGCGCGGGAGTTCGAGACGTTTCGTTTTCTGCAGGCGGATTTCGCGGACGCGGAAAAGTTCGCGGGGCTGATGGCGCATTTCAAACCGGACTATGTCGTCCACCTCGGCGCGCAGCCGGGCGTGCGTTTCAGCATGGAGCAGCCGGCGGCGTATACGCGGAACAACCTCGAGGGTTTCGCGAGCGTGCTGGAGGCGTGCCGCCGGACGCCGCCGCGGCACCTCGTGTTTGCGTCGAGCAGCAGCGTGTATGGCGCGGGGGCGAAGTCGCCGTTCCGGGAGGACGACGACACGGACCAGCCGATCTCGTATTACGGGGCGACGAAGAAGGCCAACGAGCTGATGGCGCACAGCTACGCGCACAACCACGGGCTGCGCATCACGGGGCTGCGTTTCTTTACCGTGTATGGGCCGTGGGGCCGGCCGGACATGGCGCCGACGCTTTTCGCGCGGGCGATCAGCGAAGGGCGGCCGCTGAAGCTGTTCAACGGCGGGAAAAACCTGCGCGATTTCACGTATGTCGACGACATCGTGGACGGCGTGGTGAAGGTGCTGCTCTACCCGGCGGCGACGCCGTATGCCGACGAGCGGCCGGCGCCGGGGGCGGCGGAGACGCTGCGGATCTTCAACCTCGGGCATCACCGGCCGGTGGAGACGCTGTTGTTTGTGCAGATGCTGGAGCAGCTGCTGGGCAAGAAGGCGCAGCTGGAGCTGCTGCCGCCGCAGCCGGGCGACATGTTCGAGACGTGCGCGGATCTCACGCGGGTGAAGGCGGCGATCGGCTTCACGCCGAAGGTGCCGCTCGAGGAGGGGCTGCGGCGGTTTGTGGAGTGGTTCCGCGGCTACTACGGCGCCTGAGGGCGGCCGGCGGTGCCGCGGTGGAATCGCACGGACGTTTCAATGAAGACCCTGCTGCTGCTGTTTCTCTCCAACATCTTCATGACCGCCGCGTGGTATGGTCAGCTGAAGTGGAAGATCTTCGAGGGGAAGTCCCTCGCGGTGGTGATCCTGATGTCATGGGGCATCGCGTTCTTCGAGTATTGCCTGATGGTGCCGGCGAACCGCATCGGCTACGCGAACGGCATGACCGGCTACCAGCTGAAGATCGCGCAGGAGGTGATCACGCTGGTGGTGTTCGTGGGCTTCGCGTGGTTGGTGCTGGGCGAGAAACTCACGTGGAACTACGCGGTGAGCTTCCTGTGCATCCTGCTGGCGGTGTATTTCGCGGTGGCTTTCAAGCCGGCGGCGACGGCGGCCGGTGGGGCGACGGGGCACTGAGCGGGCGCCCTCCCCTGCTCCGACGGCCGCGAAAATCCCCGCTCTCCGCTTGACGTGTTCACCTGAACACGTCATCGCTCTCCCTCACCTGCTCCATTCTTGCTTCGCCGTTGTCGTGCGTCGCAGGCTGGCGCCCTCAAACGAAATCACTGCCCTCAAACCCGTCATCCGCCATGTCCAAAGCTGCTCCCGCTCCGGCCAAGACCGACAAACCCGCCGCCAGCGGCTCCGCCCAGAACGCCGCGCTCGTCGCGGCCAACGCCGCCCGCGAGAAGAACGTCGAGCTCGCGATCTCCTCGATCACGAAGCAATTCGGCGAAGGCTCGATCATGCGGCTGGGCGACAACTCCAAGATGAAGGTGGAGACGCTCACGACCGGCTCGCTCGCGGTCGACCTGGCGCTCGGCGTGGGCGGCCTGCCGAAGGGCCGCATCATCGAGATCTACGGCCCGGAGTCTTCCGGCAAGACGACCTTCTGCTTGAGCGTGATCGCGGAGTCGCAGAAGCGCGGCGGGCTCGCGGCGTTCATCGACGTGGAGCATGCGCTCGATCCGAAATACGCCCGTGTCGTGGGCGTGAACCTCGACGACCTGCTCGTCTCGCAGCCCGACTCCGGTGAGGACGCGCTCAACATCATGGAGACGCTGATCCGCTCCAATTCGATCGACGTGATCGTGCTGGACTCGGTGGCGGCGCTCACGACGAAGGCCGAGCTCGACGGTCAGATGGGCGATCTCACGGTCGGCGCGCAGGCGCGGCTGATGAGCCAGGCGATGCGCCGGCTCACGGCGGTGGTGAGCAAGACGAACTGCGTGTGCATCTTCACGAACCAGATCCGCGAGAAGATCGGCGTGATGTTCGGCAACCCGGAGACAACCTCCGGCGGCCGGGCGCTGAAGTTCTTCGCCTCGGTGCGCATCGACATCCGCCGCAAGGACCAGATCAAGACGCCCGAGGGCAAGGTCGTGGGCAACCGCACCAAGATCAAGGTGGTGAAGAACAAGGTCGCGCCGCCGTTCACCGAGGTGGAGTTCGACATCATGTATGACGAGGGCATCTCGAAGATGGGCTCGCTCCTCGATCTCGGCCTCGAGCACAAGATTCTCGAAAAGAAGGGCGCGTGGATTGCCTACGAAGGCAATCTGGTCGGCCAGGGCCGCGATGCCGCGAAGCAGGCGTTGAAGGACAAGCCCGAGCTGGCGGAGAAGATCCAGAAGGCGATCATGGAAAAGGTGAACATCGTCGGCGGCGCGACCGTCACCAGCGGGCCGGCGGAAGAATAAGCGCGGAGCGACGGTGCCGGTGTTTCCCGTCGGCGAAGCGAAGCGGACGGGAAACGCGCGGGCGATCGTGGGGTTTGGCGGCCCGGATATCCGGGTGCCGTGCGGACGGGATGGAGCTGGATCGCTGGGTTGCGGGGAGGTGGGCAAAGCATCGGAAACTGCTTAGCGGCGGAGGGAAAGTCTGCGGTCGCGGCGGGCGAAAATGTGCCGATAACGGAAATTGTCTGCGCCGTGCGGAGGCCGCTCCGAGGATTCCGCGGCGTCGCGGATCACCCGCTGCGCACCCCATGAAGTCATCGCTCCCCTACCCCACCCTGGTCTCACTTCTCGGTTTGTTTGCTCTGCTTTTGGCCGGTTGCGGCACGACCGCGACGCCGGGAAATGAGGAGGCCTCGCGGCAGGAGATCCGCCGGAAGGTTGCCGCGATCCGGGAGGCCATCGTGGTCAAGAACGCCGCCGGCATCGTGCAGTCGGCGACGGAGGATTGGAGTTTCACCGGGCCGGACGGGGTGACATTTGACCGCCCGGGATTTCTGCGGCGGACCGAGGCGCTGTTTGCGCGGATCGTGACCATCGAGTCGCTCACGACGGACGTGGACGTGGTGGAATTCCCGGCGGCCGATCGGGCGCGCGTCGAGATCACGCAGACGATGACCCGCTCCGAGCGTGCCGCCGACACCGGGGTGGTGAGCCGGGTGTGGCTGCGCTACCGCGAGGAGCATACGTGGGTGCGGGTGGATGGGGCGTGGAAGGTGCGGCGCGTGGGGTTCATCGGGACGCCGGAGCGGCGCGTGTTGTCCCCGTGACGGGCCGCGGCGCGCGGTGACGGGCCGGGGAGAATCGGGTTGCGTGAACATCGTCGGCCGCGCGTGGTCTCACGGCGCAGGTCGGGCGGAGCGCCGCGCGACCGGTTCACCTCCCCTCTCCCATGGCGAAACGGAAGATCATGATGTGTGGCATGGCCTGCGTGGCGGGCCTCGGATTGCTCGGTGTGCTGTGCGCCGGTGCGCGTGCGGCCGAGGAGTCGCGGCCGGTGCTGATGTCGCGCACCGGTGGTGGCGCCTGGTCCAGCGTGAAGGAACTCGAGCAGGCGGCGGCCGGCGGGAACCCGCGGGCGCAGGCGCAGCTCGGCGAGATGCTGCTGCGTGGTGACGGCGGCGCGAAGGACGAGCGCCGGGCGGTGGAGCTGCTGGAGCGGGCGGCGCGCGCGGGGCAGGCCGGCGCGGCGTTTCGCATCGGGATGCTGCTGATGAGCGGCGAGAGCGGGGTGGCGAAGGACCCCGCGCGGGCGTTAAGTTATTTCCGTGCCGCCGCGGCGGGCGGGGAAAAGGAGGCGTTTTTCAACATCGGGGCGGCGTATGGCAGTGCGCGGGGCGTGAAACGCGATTACGGCGAGGCGCTCGGCTGGCTGATCGTGGCGGGGAAACGCGGCGCGGATCGGAGGGCGGAGCAGGATCTCCGGACGCGGATCGCGGCGCAGCGGAGCTGGATCGCGCGGGGGGAGCGGCGGGCGGCGGAGATCGAGCAGGAGTTTGCGGGCAAGGGCGTGCAGGAGTTGCTGCCGCCGGAGGCGTCGTTGGCGGTGCCCTATACCGAACCGGAGGTGCCGCTGACACCGCCCGCTCCGGTGGGCGAGGCGCGGAGATCGGCAGCCGGCGAATTCAGGCCGGCGCCGCCGGAAAAGGGGTCCGAGTCCTTGAAGCCGGCGCTGCCTCCGATCGCGCCCCCTGCCCTGCCGCGACCGTGAGTTCGGCCGCGGGGCGTGGCGGAGAGGGAGCGGTTTAATAGCGGGCTGAAGGCGGGGCGCTAAGTGGAGCTTGCCGGTTGCCGTGGGCGGCAAAACGGAGTTGGGTCTGCCGCCCACATGTCCTCCGCCGCTGATTCCACGCTTCAGCCGCGTCCGGCGCCCGCGCCGCGCGAGCTGCTGTATCATGTGCGCGACCTGGCGCGGGTCTATGGCGACGGCGAGGCGGCGGTGACGGCGCTGGCGGGCGTGGATCTCGATCTCTGCGCGAGCGAACTGATCGTGCTGCTCGGCGCGAGCGGGAGCGGGAAGTCCACGTTGTTGAATCAGCTGGGCGGTCTCGATACGCCGACGCATGGGACGCTGCATTATCGCGGGGCGGACATGGCGGCGTTTGACGAGGCGGAGCTGACGCGCTTCCGGCGGGACGCGGTGGGATTCGTTTTCCAGGCCTATAATCTGATCCCGAGCCTCACGGCGCGGGAAAACGTGGCCCTCATCACGGAGATCTGCCGCGACCCGATGCAGCCCGAGGAGGCGCTGGCGTTGGTGGATCTCGCGGACCGGCTCGATCACTTTCCGGCGCAGCTCTCCGGCGGCGAGCAGCAGCGGGTGGCGATCGCGCGGGCGATCGCGAAACGTCCGGAGGTGCTGCTGTGCGACGAACCCACGGGCGCGCTCGACGTGCGCACGGGCATCACGGTCCTCGAGGCGGTGGAGCGCATCAACCGGGAGCTGGGCACGCTGGCGATCATCATCACGCACAACGCGATCCTGGCGGACATGGCGGACCGGGTGTTTACCCTTTCGGACGGCCGCATCGTGAGCACGCGCGAGAACCGGGTGCGCGCGGCGGTGCGCACACTGGCGTGGTGAGGCGATGAGCCTGCTCGACCGCAAACTTCTCCGCGACCTGCGCGCGCTGCGGTCGCAGGCGATTGCCGTGGCGCTGGTGATGGCGTGCGGACTCGCGATGATGGTGATGACGCGGTCGCTGATCCTCTCGCTGACGTCGACGCGCGACCGATATTACGAGGAGCACCGCTTCGCCGAGGTGTTTGCGCGGCTGAAGCGCGCGCCCAACGCGGTGAAGGACGAATTGGCGGCGATTCCCGGCGTGGCGGCGGTGCAGACGAGCATCGCGGTGCAGGTGACGCTCGATGTGCCGGGACTGCCCGAGCCGGCGGTCGGCTTGATCAATTCGCTGCCGGAGCGCGGCGAACTGGTGTTGAACCGGCTTTATCTGCGCAGCGGGAAGCTGCCGGCGGGCAAGACGACGCTCGGGGAGCTGGCGGTCGGCGAGGCGTTTGCCGATGCGCACACGTTGAGACCCGGGGCGGAAATCTCCGCGGTGCTGAATGGCGCGAAGGAGAAATTCCGGCTCTCGGGCATCGTGTTGTCGCCGGAGTTTGTCTTCGAGGCGCCGCCGAACTCGGCGTTGCCGGACAACAAGACGTATGGGGTTTTCTGGATGCCGTATAAGGAGCTCGCGACGGCCTTCCAGATGTATGGGGCGTTCAACGCGGTGGCGATCACGCTGGCGCCGGGAGCCTCGGAGCGGGCGGTGATCGCGGCGGTGGACCGTGTGCTGGCGCCCTACGGTGCGCGCGGCGCGTTCGGGCGGGGCGATCATCCGTCGGATCGCCGGGTGGACGACGAGATCCGGGTGCTGGAGGGGCTCTCGGTGGCGTTCCCGCTCGTGTTTCTGAGCGTGGCGGCGTTCATGACGAATTCGGTGATGAGCCGGCAGATCGCGCTGCAGCGGGAGCAGATCGCGATGCTGAAGGCGTGCGGGTTCAGCAACCGGCAGGTGGGCATGCACTATTTCAAATTCTCCTTCGCGATCGTGCTCGGGGGCGTGGTGCTCGGAGCGCTGGGCGGAATCATCCTCGGGGAGCGGCTCGTGGGGATGTATCATCTCTTTTTCCGCTTTCCGCGGCTGGAGTTCATGCTCGATACGCGCGTGCTGGTGACGGCGGCGGTGGTGAGTGCGCTGGCGGCGTTTGCGGGCGTGGCGGGCGCGGTGCGGCGGGCAGTGCGGCTGCCGCCGGCGGAGGCGATGCGTCCGGAGGCGCCGGCGAGCTTCAAGCCTTCGCTGGTGGAACGGATGGGGATTGCGCGGTGGTTCAGTGCGTCGCTGCGCATGGCGTTGCGCAATATACAGCGCCGGCCGGTGCGGAGCGGGCTCACGTGTGTGGCGCTGTCGCTGGCGACGGGAATATTGATCGTGCCGAATTCGTTTCGCGACGGGATCTCCTATGTCATCGATTTCCAGTGGGACATCGTGCAGCGGCAGACGGTGACGTTGTCGTTGGTGGAGCCGGCGCCGTCGCGGGCGATCGCGGATTTCCGCCATATGCCGGGAGTGGTCTGGGCGGAGCCGTTCCGCTATGTGCCGGTGGAGCTGCGGGCCGGGCCGATCGTGCGGCGGCTGGCGGTGCAGGGATTGCCGGAGTTGGGGACGCTGAGCCGCGTGATCGATGGCAAACCGAGCCAGTTGTCGCTGCCGGCGAGGGGCATCATCATGTCCTCGAAACTCGCGGAGGTGCTGCGGGTGCAGCCGGGCGAGGAGATCGTGGTGCGGGTGCTCGAGGGCCGGGAGCGGGAATTGACGGTGCCGATCGTCGGGCTGGCGGAGGATTTTGCCGGCGTCGCGGCCTATATGGAGATCCATGCGTTGAACCGGCTGTTGCTGGAGGGCGATCGGATCAGCGGGGCGCATGTGGTCGTCGACAAGGCGCGGTGGCATGAATTCCTGACGGCGGTGAAGGAGACGCCGCAGATCGCGGGCTGTGTGATCAAGGACTCGTTGCGCGAGGGGTTCCGCAAGACCACCGCGGAGAGCATCGGCCTGATCCAGAAAATATATCTGTTGTTCGCGACGATCGTGGCATTTGGCATCGTATATAACAGCGCGCGCATCTCGCTCTCCGAGCGCTCCCGGGAGCTGGCGACCCTGCGGGTGCTCGGTTTCAGCCGCCGCGAGGTGGGCGCGGTGCTGGTCAGCGAGCTTGTTCTGCTTACGCTGGTGGCGTTGCCGATCGGACTGGTGCTCGGTTCGGGTTTTGCGAAGGGCATCCTGACGGCGGTGAACACGGAGACCGTGCGGCTGCCGCTGGTGCTCACGCCGGCGAACTATGCGTTTGCCGTGCTGGTGGTGTCGCTGGCCTCGGCGGTTTCGGCGATTTTTGCCGCGCGAAAGGTGGCCGGCATCAACCTGGTAAGTGCGCTGAAGGCGCTCGACTGAACTTTCCGCAGATGAACCCAGCACCCGCACCCGCAGCGAAACCAACCATCACGGCCCGCAAGGCCAACGGCTCGTCATGGCGGCGGCGACTGCCGCTGCTGGGCGCGCTGCTCGTGGTGGGATTGATCGTGGTGGGCCTCTGGCCGCGCGCGGTGCCGGTGGAGTCGATGGTGGTGACGCGCGGGCCGCTCGTCGTCACGGTGGACGAGGAGGGAATGACACGGGTGAAGCACCGGCATGTGATCTCGATGCCGGTGGGCGGGCAGTTGCGGCGCATCGATTGGAAGGCGGGTGCACCGGTGGAGGCGGGGAAGACGGTGCTGGCGACGATCGAGATGAGCGGGTCGGATTTCCTCGATGCGCGCAGTCAGCTGCAGGCGGAGTCGCGCGTGAGTGCGGCCGAGGCGGCGCAGGAGGCGGCGCGGGCGCAGCAGGCGCGTGCGGCAGCGGCGGCGAAGCTTTATGCGACGGAGCTGATGCGCGCGAAGCGGCTGCGGAGCGAGAATGTGCTCTCCGCCCAGGAGCTGGATGTGGCGCAGATGCGGGCGGACACGGCGGTGCAGGACGCGCGCGGCGCGGAGTTTGCGCTGCGGGTGGCGGAGCACGAGTTGCAGCAGGCCCGGGCGTTGTTGTCGCGCGGGGAGTCGGCGTTGCGCGGGCAGCGGGTGGAACCGCTGGAGCTCACCTCGCCGGTGAGCGGCCGGATCCTGCGGGTGATGCAGGAAAGCGCGCGCGTGGCGCCGGCGGGTTTTGCGTTGATGGAGGTCGGCGATCCGACGGACCTGGAAGTGAGGATCGAGGTGCTTTCGCGCGACGGGGTGGCGATTCAGCCCGGCGCGCGGGTGTTGCTGGAGCAGTGGGGCGGTCCGGAGCCGCTCGCGGCGCGCATCCGGCTCGTGGAGCCGTCGGCGTTCACGAAGATTTCGGCGCTGGGGGTGGAGGAGCAGCGCGTGTATGCGGTCGCGGATTTCGTCGATCCGGTGGAGCGGCGTCCGACGCTGGGGGACAGCTATCGTGTGGAGGCGCGGATTGTGACGTGGGAGGCGCCGAGTGTGTTGCGGGCGCCGGCGGGAGCCTTGTTCCAGCGTGGCGGCGAGTGGCAGGCCTTTGTGGTGCAGGACGGGCGGGCGCAGTTGCGTCGGGTGAAGGTAGGGCGTTCCAACGGCGTGCTGACGGAGATCCTCGACGGATTATCCGAGGGGGCGCGTCTGGTCGTCTATCCCGGCGACAAGGTGGTCGATGGCACGCGGGTGAGTGCGCTGGAGGTCGGCAAGCGGTAGTGGTTGTGCGGGTGGCAACGGAGTGGTCCGCGGAGTGGCAGGGTGGGATTTGACTCCGGAACGGGCGGGCGGGAGCGTGCCGCGACGATGCAGATGCTTCAGGATACGATCGCGGCGCCGGCCACCCCGGCCGGGACGTCGGCGCTGGCGGTCATACGTATCAGTGGACCGGATACAGCGGCGCTGGCGAAGGCGTTGGCGGGGCGCTCCCCTGCCCCGCGGCGCGCGGTGCACGTGGACTACCGCAATCGCGACGGCGTGCTGCTGGACGACGTGTTGCTGACGTTTTTCGCGGGGCCGGCGTCGTATACCGGTGAGGATGCGCTCGAGATTGCGACGCATGGGAATCCGTTCGTGGTGCAGAAGGTTTTGGAGGATCTGATGGCGCGGGGGTGCCGGGCGGCGGGGCCCGGGGAGTTCACCCAGCGGGCCTTTCTCAACGGCAAGATGGATCTGAGCCAGGCCGAGGCGGTGATGGATGTGATCCAAGCGCGCAGCGAACGGGCCCTGGCGGCAGCGCAGGAGCAGTTGCGTGGGGCATTGGGGCGTCGCGTGGAAGGCTTGGTGGAGCGACTGCTGGGCGTTCTGGCGCGGGTGGAGGCGTATATCGATTTCCCCGATGAGGACTTGCCAAAGGAAGATAAAAGGTTGGTAGAAAACGAGATACGGACCATTATGGAGTCGATCGCGGGGCTGACTGCGACGTCACGATATGGAGCGATTCTCCGCGACGGTTTGAAGACGGTGCTGATTGGGGCGCCGAACGTGGGAAAGAGCAGCTTGTTGAACGCACTGGTGGGCCATGATCGGGCGCTGGTCAGTCCCGAACCGGGCACAACGCGGGACTTCATCGAGGAGCGACTGATGGTCGGGCCCCATTGTCTGCGGTTGATCGATACAGCGGGGCTGAACCCCTCCCCTGCCCCGCTGGAAAAGCGCGGGATCGAGAAGACTCTGGCCCGGACGGAAGAGGCGGATCTTTTTCTGGTGGTGATTGATGGCAGCGAAGGGCGGCAGGAGTATGAGCCTTTGCCAAAGGAAGTCCTCGGGCGCCTCGCTCCCGGGAACACGATTGTTGTGCGGAACAAGATTGATCTCGCCGCGCCGGATGCCGCCCTCCCCTGCCCTGCAGAGCTGTGCGCGGTGGGTGTTGCGCAGTGGATCGATGTGTCGGCCTTGCGCGGCTCGGGTATCGAGGAGCTGCGCCAGGCTATCATTGGGCGAGCCGATGCCTTTTCTGGTCATGATGAGTCCGGTATTGCGGTAAGCTCCCGCCATGCTGTGGCCCTTGATCGGTCCAAAGCGGCCTTGCAGGAGGCGAAGGAGAAACTCGATTCAGGTGCTCCCGTGGAATTGATGTCTGCAGATCTCCGGGCGGCGTTGGATGCGTTGGCCGAGATCACGGGTCGGATCGATAACGAGCGGATGCTGGACTCGCTGTTTGCGACGTTTTGCATCGGCAAATAGTCGGCTTGCGCGAGGCGGATGAATCCGCGACATCTGCGGCTTTCGCGCCACCGATGTTTCACGACGGAAGAGTTTACGATGTCATCGTCTGCGGTGCCGGCCATGCCGGCGTCGAGGCGGCGTTGGCGGCGTCCCGCATGGGTGCCGCGACGCTCCTCCTGACCGGCAACATCGACACGATCGCGCAGATGAGCTGCAACCCTGCAATCGGCGGCCAAGCCAAGGGCCAGATGGTGCGGGAGATCGACGCGCTCGGTGGCGAGATGGCGATCAACACGGATGTTACGGGGATCCAATTTCGGCTGCTTAATGAATCCAAGGGCCCGGCCGTGCAGTCGCCCCGGGCGCAGTGCGACAAGAAGGCGTATCAGTTCCGGCTGAAACACACGCTGGAGCTGCAAGCCAATCTGGAAGTTTTCCAAGCGACCGTGACCGGGCTGATTTTCGAAGCCGGGCGGGTGGTGGGGTGTCGGACGAATCTGGATTTGGAGTTTCGCGGTCAGGCCGTCGTGGTGACTACGGGGACGTTCCTCCGGGGTTTGATGCACATCGGTCAGAACAAGAACGAAGGCGGTAGGCTGGGGGACTTCAGCGCGAAGACCCTCTCGTCCAGCTTCCTCGAAGCGGGCATCGAGTTGCGGCGCCTTAAGACCGGGACGCCACCCCGATTGCTCGGCCGGAGCATCAATTTTGCGGCAATGGAAGAGCAGCGGGGTGACGCCGAGCCCACGTTCTTTGCGTTCCACGACACGCGCGGGGACGATGAATTGTTCCACGTGGAACAAACCGGTGAACGCAGGGCAGGGTGGCGGCCGGGTTGTGAACAAGTCTCGTGCTGGATGACCTACACGACCGAGGAGACGGCCCGGATAGTCCGGGAGAACCTGCATAAGTCCGCGATGTATAGCGGCGAGATCGAGGGCGTGGGACCGAGGTATTGCCCTAGTATCGAAGATAAATTTGTCCGCTTCGCCGATAAGCCGCGACATCTCCTTTTTCTCGAGCCGGAGGGTAGGGCGACGAACGAGTTCTATGTGAATGGTCTGTCAACAAGTCTTCCGTTCGATGTCCAGCTGCGGATGGTCAGGAGCGTCCCTGGGCTTGAGCATGCCCAACTGCTCCGGCCCGCCTACGCGGTGGAGTATGATTTCGCGCCGCCAACGCAGCTCATGCCGTCGTTGGAATCCAAGAAGGTCGAAAATCTCTTTTTCGCGGGGCAAATCAACGGGACTTCCGGCTACGAGGAAGCGGCGGCCCAGGGCCTAGTAGCCGGGGTAAACGCTGCCAACAAGGTGAGGGGAGTGCCGCCGATGATCATCTCTCGTCAGGAGGCGTATATCGGGGTGCTGATCGATGACCTAGTCACCAAGGGCACGAACGAGCCCTATCGGATGTTTACCAGCCGCGCCGAGCACCGGCTCCTCTTCAACCACGGCAGTGCTGAGTTGCGGCTGCTGCACCATGCCCGGCAGCACGGCCTTGTTTCCTCCGCACGTTTGGCTCGGATCGAGGCAAAGCGGGCTTCTATTGAGGACTGGGTGCGACGCCTGGAGACCTCGCGGGCCGTGGGGCAGGGGGGCACATGCGGAGATGCCATTCGGCGGGGCATGTCTGCAGGCTCGGTGCTCCCATCGGAGGCGGCGCAGCTGGAGCGGTCGATTCGCGACGAAGTCCTCTACCGCGTCGCCTACCGCGGCTATCTCGAGCGGGAATATCGCCAGGTGGAAAAGCTCCGGCACGTGGAAAATGTCACCATTCCGAAATCACTTAACTATATGGAAGTTAAAGGCTTAAGACGTGAGAGTGCGCTGAAGCTCAGCGAGATACGGCCTTACACTTTGGGTCAGGCGTCACGGATCAGCGGCGTGAATCCAGCCGATATCAGCGTGCTGATGATTCAACTGGAAGCGTTTCGCCGCGGCGCGGAATCCGATGAATAGGCCGACTCCGGGGTCGCGGATAGCGCACGCTGCGGTGCTCGGCGAACGCCGCACGGTGGTGCAAGCGCAGTTGACCGAGATCCTGGCAGACGCGCGAAACCCTCTGGTGTGGGAGATTGGCTGCGGGCACGGACACTTCCTGACCGCTTATGCCGCCGCTCATCCGGGACACACCTGCATCGGTGTCGACCAGGAGAGCTCGCGGGTCGAACGCGCATTGCGCAAACGGGATCGGGCGCAGCTGCGAAACCTGCATTTTATCCGGGCCGAGGCGCGGCTTTTCCTGGAGGCGCTGCCCGTGGGATGTCGTTTCGACCATGTCTTTGTCCTTTTTCCGGATCCGTGGCCCAAATTGCGGCACCACAAACACCGCCTGCTCCAACCGGAATTCCTGCAGGCGCTCGCGGCGCATGCGGCCCCCGACAGTCGTCTTTGTTTCCGCACCGATCACGCCGAGTATTTCGCCGAAGTTCGCCGGGCCATCGGGGAAACGCAGGTATGGCGAGTCGCCGATGAACCGTGGCCGTTTGAGTTCACCACCGTCTTCCAGAGCCGCGCCGCCGCCTTCGAATCACTCGTCGCCCGTCGCACCTGAGCCTCCTCATTAGCTGCGCGGGACCGAATCGTGCCGACGCTAATTCCGGGCTACCCCGCCGCGGCGGACCCATTTCGGGCGTTGACGTGAGCTGCCACGCTGGCCTTTCCTCTCCGCTTCTCTTTTTCCACCTACGTCGCGCGCGCATGTCTCGGGTAACCAAACTCGTCACCTTTATCACCGCAGTTCTCTTCGGCGTTTCGCCGCTGGCCGCGGAAGGCGTCGCCCCGAGCGCTGCCAAGTTGGTGGACTTCGGCGGTGGCTGGGCGATCACCAACTCCATGATCACCGGTTGGACGGTGTCGGCGTTGCTGGTGCTCCTGATCCTCTGGCTGATCGGCAAGCCGTCCGTTTTGCCGTCCAAAGGCCAGGCCGTAGTCGAATCGCTTATCGAGGCGCTGCGGGGACTTTTCGAGCCGATCGTCGGCAAGGCGGCGTTCCCGCTGGCGTTCCCGCTGCTCGTCACATTTTTCATCTTCATCCTTTTCCATAACTGGATGGGCCTGATCCCCGGTGTGGGAACGGTAGGGTGGGGCGTCGAAGCCGACGGCCATTTCCACATCACCCGCCCGTTCATCCGCCCGCACAACGCCGACTTCAACGGCACCATTGCGCTCGCGCTGGTTTCCTTCGGTGCCTGGGCGATCATCGTCTTCAAAATCGCAGGCCCGAAGACCATCGTCTGGGATCTTTTCGGCAACAAGGCCGACAAGAACGAGACGCCCGGTTGGCTCTATCCGGTCCTCGCGCTGGTCTTCATCGTGGTCGGCTTCATCGAGGTCTTCTCCATCATCATTCGGCCGTTCACCCTTTCGGTCCGACTCTTCGGCAACGTGTTCGGCGGCGAAAACCTCCTGCACGGCACGACGTTTTTCCCGATCTTCTATTTCATGGAGCTGCTCGTCGGCCTGATTCAGGCCTTGGTGTTCACGCTCCTTACCTCGGTTTACATCGGTCTCCTCTGTAACCACGAGGGTGGTGACCACGCGCATGGCGATCACGGCCACGGCGAGGAAGCACACGACGACACCCACGGCGCCAAAGCAGGAAGCAGCGCGCACCATTGAACCCTTTTCCGCCGGGAGCGTGCCCAGCGTGCGCACGGCGGAAGCAACAACCAAGATAGCAACTCCTCCCATGATCGACATCATCGCCCAAGCCACCACCACCGTTGGCGTGACTGGCAGCATCACCAAAGGTCTCGGCCTCCTCGGCGCCGCGATCGGCGTAGGCCTCATCGGCTTCAAGGCCGCCGAAGCGGTCGGCCGCAATCCCGGCGCTTCCGGCAAGGTTCTCGTCCAGGCCATCATCGGCATGGCGCTCGCCGAAGGTCTCGGCATTCTCGCCCTCTTCCTGGGCTGATCACTCCCGGCAGCGCGACCCCAAAGTCGCGCTGCCACTTTCTGTTTCGTTCACGCTTAACCCGCCATGACGCTGTCGCTCTTCTTCGCCGCCGCCGCCGCTTCCGGTGATGCCAATCTCCTCGAAAAATTCGGGGTCGAGTGGAAATACGTCGTCTGGCAAATCGTCAGTTTCGTCATCGTCCTCGCCGTCCTCTACAAGTTCGGCATCAAGCCCGTCGTCGCGACGATGGAGGAGCGCAATCGGAAGATCGAGACCGGTCTGAAGAACGCGGAGGAGATGCAGGCCAAGCTCGCCGCGGCGCAGCAGGAGAGCACCGCGATCGTCAAGAAGGCCAACGCCGACGCCACGAAAATCGTCGAGGAGGCACGCAAGACCGCGAAGGACTTCCTCGACAAGCAGACGCAGGAGGCCACGGCGAAGGCCGGTGAACTGCTCAACAAGGCCCAGCAGGCGATCGAGCTCGAGCACAAGAAAATGCTCGCCGATGCCCGCTCCGAGATCGCGCGCCTCGTTGTCACCACAACGGAGCGTGTGCTCGCCAAGAAGCTTACCGACGCCGATCGCGCCGCCTACAACGAATCGGCCAGCCGCGAGCTGACCAACGTCTGAGTCGCGCCTCCTTTCTGTTTCGCAGCACCCTTCGCCCGCTCCGATGGCCTCCGGCAAAAAGCAGATCCAGCAACTCTCCCGGCAGCTCTTCCAGCTCAGCCTCGCCCAAGGCGAACTGTCGGCCGAGCGCGTCGCGGGCGTGCTGCAGTATGTCGAGAAGCATCGCCCGGCCAACAGCCTCGCGGTGCTCCGCGCCTACCAGCGCCTGGTGGCCGCCGAAGTCGCCCGTGGTCAGGCCGTGGTCGAGCACGCCGGCACAGTCGGTGCAACCATCCTCTCCGACATCGCCGCCGCGATGTCGAAAAAATACAGCCGCAAGGTAACCAGCGTGGCCCGCCGCAACGATGCGCTCCTCGCCGGTCTGCGCGTGCGCGTCGGCGACGACGTCTACGAATCCTCGGTCGCCGGCCAGCTCGGCCAGCTCGCCGCCGCCGTCTGAGCTCTGTCTCCACTTTTCAAATACGAAGCCCTGTTCCCGCAATCCAGTCCATTTCCGATGAGCACCGTTCTCGAACAAATCGAACAACAGATCGCCAAGCTCTCGACCAAGGCGGTCAAGAAGAACACCGGCACCATCCGCACGGTCGCCGACGGCGTCGCGAAGATCGAAGGTCTCTCGGACGTGATGTATAACGAGATGGTGCAGTTCCCCGGCGGCGCCATCGGCATCGCGCTCAACCTCGAAGAGGATGAGGTCGGCTGCGTGGTCCTCGGCGATATCTCCAAGCTCAAAGAGGGCGACGAAGTCCAGACCACCGGCAAACTGCTGTCCGTTCCCGTCGGCAAGGCGCTGCTCGGCCGCGCGGTCGATGCGCTCGGCAATCCCGTCGACGGCAAGGGCCCGATCGCCGCGAAAGAGACCTATCCGGTCGAGAAGATCGCCCCCGGCATCATCGTCCGGAAGTCCGTTTCCCAGCCGCTATTCACCGGCATCATGGCGATCGACTCCATGATCCCGATCGGCCGCGGCCAGCGCGAGCTGATCATCGGCGACCGCGGCACCGGCAAGACGACCATCGCGATCGATACGATCATCAACCAGGCGAAGATCAACAAGGTCGGCCTCGCGTCGGGCGATCCGAAGTTCCGCCCGGTCTATTCCATCTACGTCGCGGTCGGTCAGAAAAATTCCAACATCGTCCGCACCATCGGTGCCCTCGAGGCCGCCGGCGCGCTCGAGTATACGATCATCGTCGCCGCCCCCGCGGCCGACAACCCGGCCAACCAATACCTCGCCCCCTATTCCGGCGCCGCCATGGGCGAGTGGTTCATGGAAAACGGTATGGATGCACTGATCGTTTACGACGATCTCTCCAAGCACGCCGTCGCCTACCGCCAGATTTCGCTCATTCTGAAACGTCCCTCCGGCCGCGAAGCGTATCCGGGCGACGTATTCTACCTGCACAGCCGTCTGCTCGAGCGCTCCGCGCGCCTCGAGGGCAAGGGCTCGCTCACCGCGCTGCCCATCATCGAGACCCTCGCCGGCGACGTCTCGGCCTACATCCCGACGAACGTCATCTCGATCACCGACGGTCAGATCTTCCTCGAGACCGACCTTTTCAACCAGGGCATTCGTCCCGCCGTGTCCGTCGGTCTCTCCGTCTCGCGCGTCGGTTCCGCTGCGCAGATCAAGGCGACCAAGCAGGTCGGTGGTAAACTCAAGGGCGAGCTGGCTCAGTTCCGCGAACTCGCTGCCTTCGCGCAGTTCGGCTCCGACCTCGATGCCAAGACCAAGGCGCAGCTCGAGCGCGGCGCCCGCATCGTCGAACTCTTCAAGCAGCCCGCGTTCAACCCGAACCCCATCGAACTTCAGGTCGCCGTCCTGTTTGCGATGCAGAAGGGCTTCTTCGACGCCGTGGACGTCAAGAAGGTCGTCGCCGCCGCCCATTCCATGAAGGAGTTCTTCACCACCCGGAAGGACGCTCTTCTCACGGAAATCCGCACCAAGGCTGCCCTCGACAAGGACCTCGAAGCCAAGCTCCAGGCCGCGTGCGAAGAGTGGAAGGGCACCTTCACCGCCTGATCGAAGCCCCCGGAAGAAATCGCAGCGTAGCGCGCCACCCAGCGAACCGCCGCCGCTCCGTTTCCTTCGCCGCGCCAACCGTCACCCGCACCTCACCACCTTCGCGCAATGGCTAGCACCCGCGACATCCGCCGACGCATCAAGTCGGTCAAGAACACCCGCCAGATCACGAAGGCGATGGAGCTCGTGGCCGCTTCGAAGATGAAGAAGGCCCAGCAGGCGGCGCTGGCGGGCCGGCCCTACGCCGAGCTCATGGCCCGGATGCTTGCCGCCATTGCCGACCGCGTCGAGGAGGCCCAGCACCCGTTCCTCGTGAAGCGCGAGGTGAAGACCCGCGGCATCATTCTCGTCACCTCCGACAAGGGTCTCGCCGGTCCGCTCAACGCGAACCTCTTCAAGCTCGTCACCGAGATCAAGACGCCGGCCAAATACGTGGTCGTCGGCCGCAAGGGCGCGCAGTTCATCGCCCGCACCCACCGCAATCTGCTCGCCGACTTTTCGGTTTCCGACCGCGTCGCGTTCAGCGAGGTCAAGGTCGTCGCCGAGTTCATGGTGCAGCAGTTCCTTGAAGGCGTCGTGGACACCGTCGAGATCATCTGGCCGCGCTTCAGGAACACGCTCGTCCAGGTGCCGACGCTGCTCCCGCTGCTGCCGCTCACGAGTATCCGCGATGTCGTGGCCGACCTGCAGAAGGATGCCGGAAACACCGCCGCGAGCCGCGCCGGTGCCGCCGAACAGCAGATGATCTTCGAGCCGGACCCCGTTTCGGTGCTCGACGCGCTGCTGCCGCTCTACGTCAACCGCGAGATCCACCAGCAGGTCCTCGATGCCAAGGCATCCGAGCATTCCGCGCGCATGGTCGCGATGAAGACCGCCAAGGACAACGCGACCAAACTCCTCGGCGACCTCACCCTCGAATACAACAAGGCCCGCCAGGCCGCGATTACCCAGGAGATCTTGGAGATCGCCGCCGCCTCCTTCAGCGAAAGCTGATCCCCCTCAAGCCCCGCATCACCCGTTTTTGGAAAAATGAACACCGGCAAAATCGTCCAAGTCATCGGCCCCGTCGTTGACGTGCAGTTCGCGGAAAACACCATCCCGCCGATCTATCAGGCCCTCACGGTCGAGTTCACGGCTTCGGGCCAGAAGCAGCTGCTCACGCTCGAGGTCCAGCAGCACCTCGGCGCCGGTGTCGCCCGCTCGATCGCCATGTCGTCCTCCGAGGGCCTCGTCCGCGGTATGACGGTTTTGGATACGGGAGCGCCGATTTCCGTGCCGGTCGGCGAGGGCGTGCTCGGCCGCATCTTCGACGTCACCGGTGCGACCGTGGACGGGAAGGGCCCGGTCAAATTCACCAAGAAGTATCCGATCCATCGCGCGGCCCCGTCGCTCGTCGATCAGAATACCAATGCCGAGATCCTCGAGACCGGCATCAAGGTCATCGACCTGATCGCGCCCTTCACCAAGGGCGGCAAGGTCGGCGCATTCGGCGGCGCTGGCGTCGGCAAGACCGTGGTGATCATGGAACTCATCAACAACATTGCCAAGGCGCACGGCGGCTACTCCGTGTTTGCCGGCGTGGGTGAGCGCTCCCGCGAGGGCAACGACCTTTACCACGAAATGTCCGAGGCGGGCGTTATCGACCAGAAGGACCTCAGCAAGTCCAAGGTCGCGCTGGTCTACGGTCAGATGAACGAGCCGCCGGGCGCCCGTATGCGCGTCGCCCTCTCGGCGCTCGCGATGACGGAATACTTCCGCGACGAGAAGAACCAGGACGTGCTCCTCTTCGTCGACAACATCTTCCGCTTCTCGCAGGCCGGCTCCGAGGTATCCGCGCTTCTTGGACGCTCTCCCTCCGCCGTCGGTTATCAGCCGACGCTCTCCAACGAGATGGGCCAGCTGCAGGAGCGCATCACCTCGACGAAGAAGGGTTCGATCACGTCGTTCCAGGCCGTCTACGTGCCCGCGGACGATCTCACCGACCCGGCCCCGGCGAACACGTTCGCCCACCTTGACTCCACCATCGTGCTGGAGCGCTCCATCGCCGAGCTCGGCATCTACCCGGCTGTCGATCCGCTCTCCTCGGTTTCGAAGGCCCTCCAGGCCGACATCGTCGGCGAGGAGCACTACAAGGTCGCCCGCGAGGTGCAGCGCGTGCTGCAGCGCTACAAGGACCTGCAGGACATCATCGCGATTCTCGGCCTCGACGAACTCTCGCCCGAGGACAAGCAGACCGTCTATCGCGCCCGCAAGATCCAGCGCTTCCTCTCGCAGCCGTTCCACGTCGCCGAAGTGTTCACCGGCTCGCCCGGCAAATACGTCTCGGTCAAGGAGACGGTCCGCGGCTTCAAGATGATCCTCGACGGCCAGCTCGACGACGTCGCCGAGGGTGACTTCTACATGAAGGGCGGCATCGACGAAGTCCTCGCTGCCGCGAAGAAGGCCTGAGCGCCATGCCACTCGTCCTCGAAATCGTCACTCCCGACGCGCGCGTCTATTCGGACACGATCGACTCGGTCGTCATCCCGACGGTCGAGGGTGAAGTCGGCGTCTTGCCCGGCCACATCCCGCTGCTCACGCAGGTTGAGCACGGGGAACTTCGGGTGACCAAGGGTGCGGAAACTCTGTTTCTCGCGGTCAGCGGCGGGTTCGCGGAAGTCGAAGCCGACCGCGTGCACGTGCTCGCGGAACATGCGATGTCCGAAGAAAAGATCGACGAGAAGGCGGTCGAAGAAGCTCTCAAGCGCGCCGAGCAGCAGCTCGCCGACGCCAAGCACCTCGATCCTCAGGAATACGAGCGGCTCCAAGGTCTCGTGCGCTACTCCGGCGTCCAGCTCGCGGTCAAACGCCGCAAGCGCTGATTCCCGGCTCAAGCCCGACACATCTCCTCAAGCCCGGCCGAAGCGCCGGGCTTTTTTCTTTTCCCGGTTCGATCCCGGTGTCCTCCGGGTCGCATGCCGGGCCGCAGACTTTGCGCAGGCTATCGCAAGCGGAGCCGAGTCGTCGCGCGAACTCTCGGCTATGTTTTCAGCAATTCCCACCCAAGGGCTGACCTTTTTCTTGCCTGCGAATGAAACCGAATCTCAGTATGCACGCCCACGCTCCCGAGATGTCGACGTTGTCGTCCAAGTCCGCACTGCCGCTCTGCCAGCTTCCCGCCGGCACGCACGGCCGAGTGCGCGAATTGACCGGCGATAGCGGCTTCTGCCAACGGGTCCGCGAGATGGGGTTCGGTGAGTCGGCCTTCGTGACCAAGATTGGCGGCACCGGTCCGTTTATTTGCCAGGTCAACGGCACTAGGCTTGCGCTCAGCCACGGCGCGGCGATGCACATCCTCGTCGAGCCGCTGACCCTCCGCTGATTCAGCGCGAAGGGGGCAAGCTCGAGCCGAAGCGAAGTGTTGCTTCGGCGAAAACTGCGGTCATCCGACCCCGGCCCGCGGACTTGGAAGCCGCTATCTCGTTTCCAAACAGGAGGTAGCCATTTGCACCGGCGATCTCCCGGCATTGCGTGCGGGCCTTGTCTCCTGCCGGAAATCACCGCGGTTTCGCCGCGGCATCTCTGGGCACTGACCTCGAGAAATTCCTGCACTCTACCCCATGGTTTCATCCGCTGCTTCCGATCTCGACCAGACACCACCCATCGTCCGGCGCATAGGACTCTTTCTTGGTGTCGCTTTGTTCGCCGCGACGTTCCTGCTCGAGCCGCCAGAGGGCATGTCACAGCCGGCTTGGCGGGTCGTTGGCTTGGCATTCTGGATGGCAACGTGGTGGATCAGCGAAGCGATGCCGCTGCCGGTGACGGCGTTGCTGCCGCTCACCGTGATGCCGCTGCTGGGCATCATGCCGCTGCGTAAGGCCGCCGGAAATTTCGCAGCCGAACTGATCTTCCTCTTCCTCGGCGGCTTCCTGCTGTCGATCGCCATCCAGAAATGGCGCGTGCATGAGCGAATCGGCCTCGGTCTGCTGCGTTTTGTCGGCAGCAGCGTGCCCGTCCTGCTTGCCGGACTCATCGCGGTCACCGGATTCATGGGCATGTGGATGGCGAATGCTGCGACGGCGATGGTGATGATGCCCATGGCCCTCAGCATCGCGGCGCTGCTCGCCCGCGAAAACTCCACGACCACCGGCGCGCAGAAGGCTCTGATTCTTGCCGTCGCTTACGCGCCCGTCATCGGCGGTCTATCGACCTTCATCGGGACGCCGACCAACGCCGTGCTCGAGGGCTACCTCAGCAAAACCTATGGTTACCAGATCAGCCTCGCGCAGTGGATGATCTTCGGTGTGCCGATCACGGCCGTGCTGCTCGTGGCCTGCTGGATCCTGCTGTATTTTTCCTTTGTGCGGGGCGCACCCGCGATTCCGAATCTCGGCCCGCTGATGCGGCAGGAATACGCCAAGCTCGGTGGTTTCTCCCGCGGCGAGATCGCGACGACGATCGTGTTTATCGGCTGCGTAGCGGGATGGGTGTTCAGCGACTTCTGGGCCTCTTTGCTCGGCAATCCCCTTGAGGACGCCGTGATCGCGGTTGTTGGCGCGCTGGTGCTTTTCGTCCTGCCGCTCGACCGCAAGTTCGAGACCACGGTGCTCACATGGAAAGACACCGAGAAACTTCCCTGGGGCATCCTCCTGTTCTTCGGTGGCAGCCTCAGCCTTTCCGCCGCCCTGACGGAAACCGGCGTGACGCAGTGGCTGAGCGCGGAGCTCAGTGTGCTGCACGATGTGCCCGTCTGGGTGCTCGCGATCATCGTCGTGGCGGTCATCACCATCGTCTCGGAAATGATGAGCAACTCGGCCACCGTGACGGCCTTTCTCCCGATTGTCGCCGGCCTCGCCGGTGGCCTGGGCATTAATCCGCTCCTCCTGATGATTCCGGCTACGTTCGCCGCCAGCTGTGCGTTCATGATGCCCGGAGCTTCGCCGCCCAATGCCATCGCGTTTGCCAGCGGGGCGCTGAAGGTGCCCGAGATGATTCGGACCGGCCTCAAGCTGAACCTGATCTGCATGGTCGTGATCCTTCTCGCCGGCTTCTACTTCATCCCCGCGGTGAAGAAATTCGATCCGTATACCGTCCCGACGTGGGCCGCGCAGAAGAAGGCGCCGTAACGTTCCCCACAACACCCGCCGTTTGTGTTTTCCTGCGCGTTTGCGGTGAAACACCCGGGGGCTGCGTTGACATTGAAACTGAGTCTCATGAAGTCTCGGAGACATTTCCGATGGCGCCGTCGCACTCCCGTTTTCTCCTCCCGTGAACGTCCCGATCTCCCTCTCCCAGCTCGCGGTGGGCGCTTCGGCCGTCGTGCGTGAGTTTCCCAAGACCGGGGCCGCCTTCATCCGCCTGCGCGAGATGGGTCTTCTCGCCGGCACGCGCGTCACGCTGGTGCGCACCGCGCCACTCGGCGACCCGCTCGAAATCAAGGTCCGGGGCTACCACCTGACGCTGCGCAAATCCGAAGCCGAGCACGTGCTCGTGGAACCCGCCGCCTGACCATGGCGTTGCCTCCGCACATCTCGGCCAGCCCGGGCGCCGCGCCCTCCCGCACGCCCGTCTACGCGCTCGTCGGCAATCCCAACTGCGGCAAGAGCACGCTGTTCAACGCCCTCACGGGCCTGAAACAGAAGGTCGGCAACTACCCCGGCGTCACCGTCGAGAAGAAGATCGGCACCGCGTATTCCCAGCACGGCCAGCCGATCACCGTGATCGACCTGCCCGGCGCGTATTCGCTCGCCGCGCGTTCGCCCGACGAGGCCGTGACGCGCGATGTCCTCCTCGGTCGCCGCGCCGACACGCCGCAGCCGGACCGGATCCTCTGCATTGTCGACGCCACGAATCTCGAGCGAAACCTCTACCTCGTTCACCAGATTCTCGATCTCGGCCGGCCCGTCATCCTCGTCCTCAACATGATGGACGTCGCCGCGACCGCCGGGCTCAACATCCGCGTCGCCCGCCTCGAGCACGAGCTCGGCATCCCCGTCATCCCCTGCGAGGCGGTAAACGGCAAAGGCGTCATCGATCTGAAACTCGCGATGAGCCGCGCCGATCTGCCGCTCTCGCGTCACGCGTGGGATGTGCCCGCGGCCATCGCGCCCGCCGTGGCGGAACTCCAGGCCTCGCTCACGGCCAACGATCGCAAGGCCCCGCTGATCGCGCGGGCCGAGGCTTTGCTGCTGCTCACCGATCAGGACTCCGTGCGCGTCGCCGGCTCCACTCCGCTGCACCCGCGCACGGCCGAGGTGCTGCAGGCGTGGCAGAAGCGCTGGGAGGCCGATGGCACCGACTGGGCCGGCACGCTCGTGAGCTCGCGCTACGAGGCGATCGGTCGGATCGCGGCCGAAGTCGTGCAGCAGGGTGCGCTGCCCACCGGCACGACGGTCTCGGATCGGATCGATGCCTATGCGACGCATCCCGTGTGGGGTTGGCTCACGCTCGGCGCGGTGATGGCGGCCTTGTTTCTCGGGATCTTCACGCTCGCGGAATATCCGATGAACTTCATCGACGACCGCGTCGCGGATCTGTCGACGTGGGTGAAGGGCGCGATGCCTGAGGGCGACCTCCGCGACCTCATCACCGACGGTGCGATCGCCGGCGTGGGCGGCGTGATCATCTTTCTGCCGCAGATCCTGATTCTGTTCTTCTTCATCGGTCTCCTCGAGAGCACCGGCTACATGGCGCGCGCGGCCTTCATCATGGACCGCCTGATGAGCCGCGTGGGGCTCAACGGGAAATCGTTCATCCCGCTCCTCAGCTCCTACGCCTGCGCGATCCCCGGGATCATGGCGACGCGCACCATCGAGGATCAGAAGGACCGGCTCGTGACGATCCTGGTGGCGCCGCTCATGAGCTGTTCGGCGCGTTTGCCGGTCTATCTGCTCATGATCGCCGCGCTCGTGCCGGGAGACCGTGTGCCCGTGGCCACCAAGGTCGGCATCATGCTGCTGATGTATGCCCTCGGCACCTTCGGCGCCTTCGGCTTCGCGTGGCTCTTCAAGCGCACCCTGCTCAAGGGCGCGCCGCCGGTCATGATCATGGAACTGCCGCCGTATCGCCTGCCGGGTTTGCGCGATGTCGCGCTGCAGATGTTCGAGCGCGCGTGGTTGTTCCTGCGCCGCGCGGGCACCGTGATTCTCGGCATCAGCATCGTGCTGTGGTTCCTTTCGGCGTATCCAAAAGCCCCGGACGGCGCCACGGAGCAGCAGCAGCTGGCGCAGAGTTTTGCCGGCCGCGCCGGCCACCTGCTCGAGCCCGCGATCAAGCCGCTGGGCTTCGACTGGCAGATCGGCATCGGCCTCATCAGTTCGTTTGCCGCCCGCGAGGTCTTCGTCTCGACGATGGGTGTCGTCTTCAACGCCGGCGCCGAGGACGAGAACGACACCGCGCCGCTGCGGAAGGCGCTGCTCGATGCGAAGTGGCCGGACGGGGCTCCGCTGTTCACGCCGCTCGTGTGCCTCACCCTGATGATCTTTTACGTGTTTGCGATGCAGTGCGTCAGCACCGTCGCGGTTGTCCGGCGCGAGACCAACTCCTGGAAGTGGCCGCTCTTCCAGATCGGCTACATGACCGGCACCGCGTGGGTGCTCGGCCTGGTGGTGCATCAGGTGGGCCGCGCGCTCGGCTTCGGCTGAGTAGATCGGAACTGCCGTGAATCCGGATTTCCAAACGGTGGCCGCGCTGGTGGTCGTGGCCGTAGCCGCGACGCTGCTGGTGCTCCGCGCGGTGCGGAAAAGGCAGTCGCCCGGTTGCGGCGGCGGCTGTCCGGCGGTGAGCCGCGAAGTGAAGGATCTCCAGGCGAAACTGAAGCGGCGGTGAGGCGCGGCGCGTCCGCATATCCACGCGTGGCGTCTAGGGAGTTTTCTGTCGTGCGTGCGATGCGCGCGATGCGCTAGACCGGAGGCTTATCAATCATGGAAGTTATCATTCGTGAATCCGCCGACGCGGGCTGCGTCCTCGGCGCCAAGATCATCGCGAGCGTCGTGCGCGACAAACCCAACGCCGTCCTCGGTCTCGCCACCGGCCGCACCCCGCTTCGCCTCTACCAGGAGCTGATCCGGCTGCACCGCGAGGAAGGCCTCGATTTCAGCAAGGTCACCACGTTCAACCTCGACGAATACGTCGGGCTGCCGCCGGAGCACAGCCAGTCCTACCGCTACTTCATGGACGAAAACCTGTTTCGGCACATCAACATCGACCGCGCGCGGACGCATGTGCCCAACGGGATCGCGAAGGATCTCCATGCCGAATGCCGCTCCTACGAGGACCGGATCCTCGCGGCCGGCGGCATCGACATCCAGCTGCTGGGCCTCGGCCGCAACGGTCACATCGGCTTCAACGAGCCCACCGGCTCGCTGCGCTCACGCACGTGGATCAAGATTCTCTCCGAGCAGACGCTGAAGGACAACAGCGAGGTCTTCGGCTCGCTCGATGCCATGCCGAAGCATGCGATCACGATGGGCATCGGCACGATCCTTGACGCGCGGCGCTGCCTGCTGCTCGCCTTCGGGCCGGCCAAGGTGCGCGCGGTCGAGCACATGGTGGAGGGACCGCTCTCCGCGATCTGCCCCGGTTCCGCGCTCCAGCTCCATCCGCGCGCGACCGTGATTCTCGACGAAAACTCCGCCGCCGGCCTGCACTACGCCGACCACTACCGGTGGATCGACAAGCACAAGTTCGAGTGGCAGCGCCCCAAGTGAGCGCAAAAAAGAAGGCCCGCCGAAGCGGGCCTTCTTTTTTGCGGGCGTGGACCGCTGGTTATTTCGGCAGCGACTTCAGGTAAGCGACGACGGCTTTGGCGTCCTCTTCGTTGAAGCGAAACTCCGGCATCGGCGGCCGCGGCGTGGTGCCGTCCGGCCGCTTGCTCGTGCGCATGAACGCGATCGCCTGCTCCTCGGTCATCGAGGGCAGTCCGGCGATCGGCGGCGCGGCCGGCGACCACGGCATCGGCACCATCGGCTGGAAGGGCAGGGCGGCGCCCTTCAGCCACTGGTCGCGCACGAACTGGCCCTTCTCGTTGCGCGGCGTGTGGCAATCGGCGCAGAGGCCGACGTTTTCCACGAGGTAGCGGCCGCGCACGAGCACGCTGCTGCCCTCCTGGGCCGGCGTGAGCGCCGGGGCGTGATCCGCCGGCGAGCCGAAGGATGCGCTGGAGACAGCGAAGGCGAGCGAGACGGCGCCGAGGGCGCCGAGAGTTTTGCGGGTGTGCGGTTTCATATGCGAAAGACGGAGCGGCGACGGGGCCGCGGGCGCGGCCATCGGAGTGGCCGGCCACGCGGCGATTGGGCGGGTGCGGAGCGGACGGAGGGCGGAGCGTTGCATGGTTGGAGGAATGGTCCCGCATGGGACGGTCGCCCGGCGCTGGACCATGAGCCGCCGTTGCAGCAAGCAGCCGGGGAACAGCGCCGATACGACCGCCCAGCGGGGAAGTTCGTAGCGGGAAAATTCGGAGCGCACGGCAGGAGGTGCGTGCGGGTTGAAGCGGAGAAAAGACGACGGCGGTGCCTCACGCCGCGACGGCGGCTTCGCGCTGCGCCTCGATCATCGTGTTTGCGAGCAGCGAGTAGGTCGTGGTCCAGGCCTCGCGCACGGCGGGCGTGAACTCGGGGCCGAGTCCCTTCTCGAGCGTCCAGAGCAGCGCGGCGCCGACCGTGCCGTAGTGCTCCTCCGTCACGCCGTAGCCGGCGTGACGCGCGCCGAGCTGCCGCACGGCGGGCACCAGCGTCTCGATGCGCTCGAGGGACGCGACGGCGGTCGCGATCATCGTCATGAGTTTCCGGCCCTGCTCGACCATGTCGCCGCGGAAGAGGTGGCGCAGCTGGGGATCGAGTTCGAAGAGCCGCGCATAGAAGAGAGCTGCGGCTTGGTCGGAGATCGGGAGGACCTTGCGGAAGGAGTCTTTGACGAGGGTGATTTCGGAACTGTTCATGGGGAAGTGGAGGGGGAGTGTTGGAGCGTGGATATCCGGCCGCTTTGGCGGTGCGGCGCCTCAGGCTGCGAGCCGGTTGGGTTCCGTCGCGACCGCCGCGGAGCGGCGGAAGTGCGCGTGGGCTTTCCGCCAGCGATAGCGCGGGAGCGGTGCGGGCCGGCGGCGCAGCACGTAGTCCGCGTGGAGGATCAGCCCGAGCCAGGCGGTGAGAAAAAGCGTGGCGGCAGCGGCGGCGCTGAACGGGAGCGCGACAAGTGCGGCGGCGGCGGCGGCGAGGGCGGGAACAGGGAGCGACTTCGTTTTCACAGACGTGGTTGGTTGCGGGACCAAGCATGCCATGAATCGCGCGCTCACGGTATGGGCCGCCGGGGGTGGGCCGATCGGCCCATGCGTCTCGACTTCCGAGCCGGCCTGCGCAGTCTCGCCGCGCTGTGAAACGCATCCTGGTGATCGACGACGACGCGAAGCTGCGGCAGCACTACTCCGAGCTGCTGCGGCTCGATGGCTACGAGGTGATCGATGCGCGCAATGGCCGCGAAGGCGTCGAGCGCGCGCGCAAGGACACGCCCGATCTCGTGCTCTGCGACATCACCATGCCCGAGATGAACGGCCACCGCGTGCTCGAGACGCTGCGCAACGAGCCGCGGACGGCGAATCTACCCTTCGTGTTCCTCACCGGCTGGAACGAGGTGGAGGATATCCGCACCGGGATGAATCTCGGCGCCGACGACTATCTCACCAAGCCGGTCGCACCCGACGAGCTGCTCACCGCGGTCCGGGCGCGGCTGCGGCGCGCGGAGCTCGCGGCCGCTGCCGCCGCGCCCCGCTCCGGCCGGCCGACGGAAGCCACCCCGGCGCAACTCGAGCCGCTCGGGCTGACGCCGCGGGAAGCGGAAGTCCTTTTCTGGGTCGCACGCGGCAAGACCAACGACGAGATCGCGACCGTCCTCGGCATCGGCATGACCACCGTGAAGAAACACCTCGAAAGCACCTACGCGAAACTCGGGGTCGAGAACCGCACCTCCGCCGCCGCGATGGCGCTCGAGCGGATGGGCGCGGCCTGAGCCGGAAAAAGGGCCCCCGACCTCATCCTCCCGTGCGGGGACTCAGTCTTCGCCGCTCAGGGCCGACGACTGCGTCTCCAGCTGTTTCTCGATGCTGCCGCAGACGAGCTCGCAGAGGCTGAAGATCGACGGATCGGAGATCGAGTAGAACACCTGCAGGCCCTCCTTGCGGCGCGCGAGGATGTGCGCCTGCGTCAGCGTCTGCAGATGGCGGGAGATGTTGGCCTGCGTGCCGCCGGTGGCTTCGACGAGGGCGTTCACGTTCATCTCGCCCGGGATCAGTGCCTGGATCAGCCGCAGCCGCATCGGCTCCGAGAGAACCGCGAAACGCCGCGCGATCAGCTCCAGCGCGCGATCGGTGAGAGGACGTGACTTCTTCTTGGCCATGCCGTGCGGGAGTGAACAGAAGCTTGACATAGGTTCAACTATATGCGTATATGCGCATATAACGTCAAGAACGACATGAAAACTGATTCCTTCATCCGGGTGCTGGCAGGCTGTGTGGTGATCACGGGGGTGGCCCTGACCCACTGGGTAAGTCCGTGGTGGCTGCTGCTGCCGCTCTTCGCCGGGGCCAACCTGATCCAGTCCGCGTTCACCGGCTTCTGCCCGCCGACGCTGGTGTTGCGCAAACTCGGCTGGGTCGATGCGGATGACCGCATCCACTGGGGCACCCAGGTCGACTCCCGCGGAGGAAATCGCCGGTGAAGCGTCCCGCCCGTCCCTCGGTCCGCCCCGCGCGCGTTGCCGCGGCGTGGCGTGCGCTCGTCGCCGGCGGACTCGCGTTCGGTCTGGCCGCCTGCGGCAAACCGGCCGCGCGTCCCGCCGCTGCTGACACGGCCCCGTCCATCCCGGTGCGGACCGCCGTCGTCGCGCGCGAGGATCTCCCGGTTCTGATCGAGGCGACGGGCTCGGTCCGCGCCGTGCGTCGCGCCGAGGTCGCGGCCAAAGTCATGGGCACGATCGAGGAGTTGCCCGTGCGGTTGGGCCAGCAGGTGAAGCCGGGCGATGTCCTCGCGCGCATCGCTGCGGCGGAGATCGTCGCCCGCGTGCAGCAGGCGCAGACCGCCCTTGCCGGGCTGCAGCGCGATCTGGAGCGGGAAAAGAACCTCGCCGAGCGCGGCGCCGGCACGCGGGAGGCGGTGGCGACGCTGCAGGACCGGATCGCCACGGCCCACGCCATCCTGAAAGAGGCTCAGGCGATGCTGGACTACACGACCGTGCGGGCGCCGTTTGCCGGCGCGGTGGCGCGGCGTATCGCCGATGCCGGTGACGTCGCGGCGCCGGGCGTTCCCCTCGTCGAGATCGAGGGCACCGACGAATTCGAGATCGAAGCCGAGGTTCCGGAGTCGCTCGTGAGCGGCACGATGGCCGGTGCCGGTCTCGACGTGAATGTGCCGGCCGCCAACCTGGCCTTCCGCGGCCGCGTGACCGAAGTCGCCGCGGCAGCCGACGCGCGGACCCGCAGCGTCACCGTGAAGATCGCCGTGCCGGCGGGGCTCGCGGTGCGTTCGGGCCAGTTTGCCCGCCTGCAGGTGCCGACGTCCCCGGCGCCAACCGTGCTGGTGCCGGCCGAGGCGGTCGCGACGATCGGACAGATCGAGCGCGTCTTCGTGGTCGGGAGCGACAACCGCGCGGCGCTGCGGCTGATCAAGACGGGAGCGCTGCGCGAGGGGCGCCGGGAAATTCTCGCCGGCCTCACGGCCGGTGAGCGGGTCGTGTTGGCCCCCGCGGCGAATCTGCGCGACGGCGCGCGCGTGGAGAACCAGCCGTGAGCGAGGTGCCCAACGGGAGCGAGGCGCCGCCGCCCGCCGGGATCGCCGGGCGTATCGCGGGGATGTTTGTCGACGCGAAGCTGACGCCGATCGCGGTCATCGCCTCCATTCTGCTCGGGGTGTTTGCGGTCCTGATGCTGCCGCGCGAGGAGGAGCCGCAGATCAAGGTGCCGATGATCGACGTGCTCGTCGGCATGCCCGGCGGGAGTGCGGCCGAAGTGGAGAATCGCGTGACCCGGCCGATGGAGAAGCTCCTCTGGGAGATTCCGGACGTGGAGTATCTCTACTCCACCTCCAGTCCCGGCAGCGCGCTGGTGATCGTGCGGTTCAAGGTCGGGACCGACATCGAGGCGGCCTTGGTGCGGCTGAATCAGAAACTGCAGATGAACTTCGACCGGATCCCGGCGGGCGTGACGCCGCCGCTGGTGAAACCCCGCTCGATCGACGACGTGCCGATCCTCGCGCTGACATTGCACAGCCGGACGCACGATCACCTGACTCTCCGGCGCCTGGCGGCGCAGGTCGACGACACGCTCAAGTCGATCCCGCAGGTCGCGGAGACGACGCTGATCGGCGGCGTGCGCCGCGCCGTGCGGGTGCAGCTCGACCGGGGTGCGCTCGCCGCGCGCGAGTTGCCCGCCCTGCAGATCGCGGAGGCGCTCCGGCAGGCCAACCGGCAGGTGCAGGCCGGATCGCTGCCTTTCGCCAACGCCGAGGTGCTGCTCGAAACGGGAGGTTTTCTCCGCGATGCGCATGAAGTCGGCGCCGTCGTCGTGGGCGTCTTCAACGGCCGGCCGGTCTATCTCCGGGACGTGGCGACGATCCTCGACGCCGCGGAGGAGCCGGCGAACTACGTGCTCTTCGGCCGGGGTGGCGCGCCGGGTAACGGGACGGAGGCGGCCGTGACGATCAGTGTCGCGAAGCGGCCGGGCGCCAATGCCATCGACGTGGTCGAGCAGGTGCTCGCCAAGGTCGGGACTTTGCGCGGCGTGCTCCTGCCGGCGGACGTCGAGATCGCGGTCACGCGCGACTACGGCCACACCGCGGCGGAGAAGAGCAACGAACTGCTCCTGCACATGGGCATCGCGGTCTTCGGCGTGGCGGTGCTGATCCTGCTCTTTCTCGGCTGGCGCGAGTCGCTCGTGGTGCTGCTCGCGGTTCCCTCGACCCTCGCGCTGACGCTCCTCGTGTTCTACCTTTACGGATACACGCTGAACCGGATCACGCTCTTCGCGCTGATCTTCTCGATCGGCATCCTCGTCGACGACGCGATCGTCGTGGTGGAGAACATCGTGCGCCATGTGCGCATGCCGGGTGCCGACCGCAAGTCGCTCGGGCAGGTGGCGCTCGAGGCCGTCGACGAAGTGGGCAATCCGACGATCCTCGCGACGTGGGCGGTCATCGCGGCGATCCTGCCGATGGCGTTTGTCGGCGGTTTGATGGGCCCCTACATGCGGCCGATTCCCATCGGCTCGACGGCGGCGATGCTGTTCTCGCTCGCGATCGCGTTCACCGTCACGCCGTGGGCGGCGGTGCGGGTCCTGAAACGGCGGGCCCGGTCCGAGGAGAAGCTCTCCGAGGCAGGGCGCGCGGCGCTGACGTTCGAGCACGAGCACGCGCCGGACGACTGGTTCACGCGGCTGTATCACCGGGTGATGGAACCGCTGCTGGGCCGGCCCTTGTGGCGCTGGACGTTTCTCGCCGCGATCGTGGCCCTGCTGCTCGGCTCGGTCGCGCTGGTCGGCCTCGGCAAGGTCGAGGTGAAGATGCTGCCCTTCGACAACAAGTCGGAGTTCCAGGTCGTGCTGAACACGCCCGAGGGCACGACGCTGGAGGAAACGACGCGGATTGCCCGGGAGATGGCGGAGGCGATCCGCCGCGAGCCCGAGGTGCGGGATTTCCAGATCTACGCGGGCACGGCGGCGCCGTTCAATTTCAACGGCCTCGTCCGGCACTACTTCATGCGCCGCGGACCCAATGTCGCCGACATCCAGGTCAATCTCGTGGGCAAGGGCGAGCGGTCCGACCAGAGTCACGCGATCGCCAAACGTATCCGGCCCGCCGTCGCGGCGATCGCGGCAAAATACGGTGCCGCGGTGGCTGTCGCGGAGGTGCCGCCCGGCCCGCCGGTCCTGCAGTCGATCGTCGCGGAGATCTACGGCGCGGAGGAGGAGAAACGCGTCGCGCTCGCGCAGGAAGTCCGCGCGATCATGGCGCGGACGAAGGGCATCGTGGACATCGACTGGTATGTCGAGGACCCGCAGCCCAAGGTGCGTTTCGTGGTGGATCGCGCCAAAGCGGCGTTGCACGGCGTGAGCGAGGCCGCGGTCGCGCAGACGCTCCAGCTCGCCGCGCAGGGACAGGCGGTCGATCTGCTGCATGTGCCGCGCGAGCGTGAGGACGTGCCGATCGTCTTCGAACTGCCGCGGGCGGCGCGCGGACAGCCCGAGGCGTTGCTCGCGCTGCGGGTGCCGCCGACGGCTCCGGGCGCGCCGCTCGTGGCGCTCTCGGAACTGGTGCGGCTCGAGCGCACGGTGGGCGAGCGCAACCTCTACCGGAAGAACCTCAAGCCGGTCACGTATGTGACCGCCGACGTCGCGGGCGCGGTGGAGAGCCCGGCGTATGCGATGTTCGCGGTCGACGCGGAGCTGAGGAAACTCGATGCGCGCAACTATGGCGGGACGACCGGCAAGCTGGAGATTTTCCACCTCAACGTGCCGACCGACGATTTTGCGCCGGCGATCAAGTGGGACGGCGAGTGGCACATCACCCTGGAGGTGTTCCGGGATCTGGGGCTGGCGTTTGCGGCGGTGCTCGTGCTGATCGCGATGCTCATGGTGGGGTGGTTCCGGAGTTACGTGACGCCCCTCGTGGTCATGGCCGCGATTCCGTTTTCGCTGATCGGAATTCTACCCGCGCACTGGGCGATGGGGGCGTTCTTCACCGCGACCTCGATGATCGGCTTCATGGCGGGCGCGGGCATCGTGGTGCGGAACTCGATCATTCTCGTCGACTTCATCGAGCTGCGGCGGGCGCACGGACTGCCGTTGCGCGAAGCCGTGATCGAGGCGGGCGCGGTGCGTTTCCGTCCGATGCTGCTCACGGCGCTCGCGGTCGTGGTCGGCGCGAGCGTGATCCTGGCCGATCCCATTTTCCAGGGACTCGCGATCAGCCTGATGTTCGGCGAGATCGCCTCGCTGCTGATCAGCCGGATGGCGGTGCCGGTGCTCTACTTCATGACCAACCGCGCCGAGGCGGAACGTTCTTCCGCATGAACTTTTTCAAACTCATGAAAGCCATGTTTCAGGCGGCGCCGCGCCGCAACCCGGTCGAGTGCTTCGCCGCGATCCGGTCGGGCAAGGCCCTGCTGGTCGATGTGCGCGAGGAGAAGGAGTGGGCGCAGGGCATCGCCGACAGCGCGCGCCGGCTCGCGCTCAGCGATCTGACCGGTGCCCGCGCGCAGTGGAACGCGTTTCTGCCGACGGTGAAGGACCGCGAGGTGCTCGTCTACTGCGCGGCCGGCGGGCGCTCCGCGATCGCGGCGAAGATCCTGTGCGGCGAAGGTTTCAAGGCCGTGAATGTCGGCGCGCTCCACGAGTGGGAGTCGGCCGGCTGGAAGGTCGCGCCGCCGCCGGCGGGGAAGTGACGGCGGCGCATTTCGCGCCTGATTTCCGATCGCTAGGCCCCGACGCGATCCAGGGCGGACTTGATCGCCTGCAGGTAGTTGGGGTGCCAGAGTTCGTGCTCGGCGTCGGGGACGACGGTGTAGGTGCGGTGGTGATAGAAGTCGCGGACGGATGAGGCGCGGCGGTGCATCTGGGCGTCTTCCAGAGCGCCCACGAGGATGTCGGCGGGCGTAGCCGCGTTGCCGGCGCGGTAGGAGATCA
>JACCDX011879672.1_pt1 | contig 36272 bp, 50 predicted proteins | sample 7449681 | NCBI WGS metagenome assembly JACCDX01 (sample SAMN15323450, study PRJNA562643) | freshwater metagenome | isolation source: river surface water | place: USA:Blue River Watershed | collected 2017-08-18
GTATATTATTCCTTTAATTTCCATCATTTATGCTCTTCAGGAAAATCTACAATAACTAAAGATATTTTGGATAATAATGTCGATTACGACTGGATTATAAATGATTTTGTATGGTGGGATTAAAATATAAAAATAAAAGAATAAAATGAAATCTATTTGTATACTTTGTGAAAGTTCAAAACTAGCTCAAGCTAATGCTTTAGCTAAAACAATAACAGGTTCAGAAATACTAAAAACTCCTCTTTCATCAAAGGGGAAATCACCTGCAACACACTGGTTTACTTATCTTAAAACTACCGATGAAGGTTTTGAACAATTACTCGCTTTACAATCACTTTGTACTATTGAAGAAAGTAACTTGAAAGAATTTTTGAAAAAGCAAAAATTAGAAGTAGTTGAAACAGAAGAATCAAAATAACAAAACAAAAGCCCCAATCGGGGCTTTTTAATTTAAGGTAAATTATGAAAAGACTTTCAATTCTTTGCGAAAATAGCGTAGTAGAACAAGCACGAGAACGAGCAAAATCATTTATGGGTGTAGATGTTCTTAAAATAGGTCTTTCTAAAAGTGGTAAAGAACCTGCTACCCATTGGTTCTGTTTTCTTAATACAACAGAAGAAGGTTATGCAAAATTTATGGAAATGCAGAAATATACCATAATAGAAGAAAGTGGGCCTAAATACTTTTTAAACAAACATAAATTAAAGATCATCAGGTAGTATTTTTTCATTGTTATATTTTTTAAATATAGGGTATAAGTCTCTATAAGAATACCCATAATCATCCTTTATATTTGGATCTGCTTCATAGTCTAAAAGTAAATTTACAATATCTATGTTACAAGCCGTAATAGCCCAATGTAAAGGGGTATAACCGCCTGAATCCTTTGCATTCTTATCAGCACCTGCTTTAATTAGCATTTTGCAAATATCTGAAGAATTCTTCCAAGATGCTATATGTAAGGCGGTCATATTCTTTTCGTTTTTAATATTAACATTAGCACCAGAATCTATTAGGATTCTTGCAACTTCTGGTTTATCATTAAATGCAGCATATTGTAGAGGTGTAAAACTATTATCGTGCATCCAATCTAAATTAGCATACATGTCTATTAAAGTACGTATAAGATCCAAATCAGGTTCGTCTTGTAATATCTCAGTCATTATCATTAATGCTTTTTGATGCGGAGACATAATTAGAAGGTCATAAAAATCATATTTAATACCCCCATTTGTATACATATTATTCCTTTAGAAAATATTTTTTATTTAATAATTTTAAATGTTTTTAAAACTTTTGAAATTTCAGGATATCCTCGCATCTCTGAAAGATCAAATGGGGTCATATTATGTTCATCACGTATATCTCTATCAGCACCAGAACTAATAAGCATTTTAACAATTTTTATACTTCTGTGTCTAACCGCCCAAAAAAGAGCAGTCCAATTATCATTATCTTGGATATTTGGATCAGCACCTTTATCCAAAAGAAATCTTACAAGTCTTATATTATTGTTATGCACGGCAAAAATTAGAGGCGTTCTACCAACTAGATCCAGTGCATTAATATCAGAACCGTATTTTAAAAGTATTTTGATTAAAGATAAATCATTATGACGAACTGCCCAGTGTAATGGGGTCTCATTCCAAGTATCTTTAATATTTACATCTACGCCTTTCTTCAAAAAAAGTTTTACTAAATCATTCTTTTGATTATGCACAGCGATATGAAGAACACTATTACCTTGATCATTAATCCAATCTAAATTAGCACCTAATTCTATTAAATCATTAATATAACCTAAACGAGGATTACCCTTAGTTATTATTTCTTGAATAATTAAATCAGTTTGTTTATTTGGAGGGATAACCATAAATTCATGTGGATCCCACTTTTCAATATATTCGTGTTCTTCTAAATTCATTATTAATTATATTCTGACATACATTTAGATCTATAATCTTCATATCTTTCAGTATCATACTTGTTGAGCCATTTTTCTACTACTTTTATTTCCACATCTTCATAAATAGATTGTATATGGTTTACAAAATCTGTATATCTTTCATTTCGTTCTGGCTTTTTGGTCGTCTTATACCAATCTTTTGTGCCTGAACTATGTCCAGATATAGAATCATATACCGTCACATCATTACGATTAGAGAAAGCAACCGTAGGGAATATCGCTGTTAGAATATCTCCTTCGTCTTGAACAATTATTGTGTGTAGTGGTTCTTTTTCACTGTTTTTCATTTTAAATCCTATAAAATATAATACAAATATAATAAAAACATAGTTAATAAAAAAATATTATTCTTGGACTTCTGGTTGATTCTTAAGACGATCAATCCATTCAGGTAAAGCAACTTCCGCACCTTTAACAAATGATTCTTTCGATTGGATAATCTTATCTGGAATAATACCATCAACAGCAGCGTTAGCTATGGTTTTCTTATAGGTAATTGCATTGTAACGCTTATAGTCCCATTTATACCACTCACCATCCGTTTCAATAGAAACTAAAGGTATAATAACATCAATTCCTTCATTTGTGAATTCAGAGCCTTTACGATTGATTCTACCCACAAGCTGAACAAGTTCTGCATTAGTCCAAGGAAGTGAAAGGATAATCATTCTATCTGAAACTTTCTGCAAACCATCTACTCCAGTTCCAATAGGTTTTGAACCAATGAGAATATCATATTCACCATTCAAGAATTCATTAAGAGATTCTTCACGACTTATTTTACTCTGAGAACCTGTATAAACGCCTACTTTATATCCAATGTTCGTAAGGTATTCATAAATGTATTCATCAATACCATCTACATAATGTGTATAAATGATCGTTTTACCTTTTGAACTATTGATGTATGGTAAAACCGACTTTAACTTAGTTTCCAAAAGTAATCTATCAATAATAAGATAGTTTTCTTTCTTGATATGTCTAGCAGTCTCTAACAGATGATTCCCATTTAGCTCAAGCAATGTATAACGATTCGATTTTAAATAATTATCACTAATATTTCTATATCGTATTCCACAATTTGTAAGTCTTTGAAAAATCTCCATACAATTTGAAATCGAAGATGCTGTTTTAATCTCGTCCATTTTTTTAGAATGAATCATCTCAAGCAATGATTTAGCTTCAATCAAATTATTGATAATTGGAGTTGCACTCATTGCCAAAAGATAAAAATATGGATTATTTTCTTGAACTTGCTCAATAAGTTTGAGAATAAGCTTTCTTCTTTTGGTTTCTTCTGCTTTTAATACCTGTTTTACATTTTGAACTTCATCTAAAACAATGTAATCGAATTTATTTCTTTTCAAAAGTTCAGATACATATTCTTCTGAATTAGCTTGTTGGAATGATTCATAGTTCAAGACCAAATAATTTCTTTGACTATTATCGAATTTTACATTCTTTTCAGATTTTGAATAAATATTAGCATCCTTTACAGATTCTTTAATTTCTTTTAACCAACCTCTCTGATCCTCATTTCCAATCGTTGAATTAAAAGTAATTACAAGAGTGTTTTTTGCACCAACATGAAGCCCAGCTAAAATAGCACTAATTGTTTTACCAGAACCAACTGAACTCCAGTTTCCATATTTTTTCTTTTCTTTTAATCTATATGCAATCAACTTTTGCATCAGCAAAGGTTCATTTTGGTATATCCAGTCTTCTGGTAATTTTAGATTAATAACTTTATTATATTCTTTCAAAAAATCTTCTTTGATTTTCTTTGGTGTAGAATTTTCAAATTCAGCATTTTCTAATGATTCTATTTGAATTTTATTATTTAATACATCATACCATAGATTATTGATAGAATCATTAATCAAAAATTTAATTCGATCTTCATCTAAAAATTCAGTGATGATTGATTTATCCATACCCTTTAAACTTTCAATCACCATACTATTTTCATTAGCTTCTTCGTAAATATCAGTAGGATTTAAAACGGAGTCTACTTCGGAATCAGTAATTTGACTATCAATACAACCACTTTCAGATTCATCGTCCGATGAGAGAATATTTGAAATGATTTGCTGAACTACATCTTCACGTTCTTGAGTTTTAGGAAGAGCGTCTTGCAATTTTTTCAAATCATTATTTTTGATATACTTATTTAAACCATTTGATGTAATAATAATAAGTAATTGTGGGATTGAGCAGAATTGCAGATAATCCCTCATTTCTTCTAGATAATGTATAAGATTCGTTTTTGTCCAAGTATTACCATTACCAAGATAACTTAAAAAATGCGCATAGGATACCCATCCTTTATTTTTGTATATGAGTTCAGGATTTGTTGGAATATCCATAGGTTTTTTTCCTGATTTAGAAAATTCAGCCCATTCATCATAATTTTTTAATCTAAATGGTTTCAAAAAAGCAACAGCTTCTTCATATGTCTTATACACCCTGTTTTGAGGTGCAATTGTACCAGTACTTAAAAAATCACCCCAACTAATCCATTCACCAGTTCTTTTGTAAGTACTATCTGGAGAACCTGGGATGTCCGCTGGTTTTTTATCAGATTTTGAAAACGCTGACCATTCTGATTTTGATTTTATATTAAATTGCTTAATATATTCCTTTGCTTCTTCATAAGTTTTGAAAACCATATTTTGAGATGCTATTCTTCCAGTCCCAAGAAAATCACCCCAACTAATCCATCCATTTTTATCATAGATTTTACGAGGGCTATTTGGAATATCTTTTGGCTTATTTCCACTTTTACAAAATTGAGTCCATTCTTCAACATTTTTAAAGTTCATCGGGTGAAGAAACTTTTTAGCATCTTCATAACTTCTATATTCAGATGGTTTTAAATGATTTTTAACAGTTCCTAACCAATCGTAATTATCAATCCAACCAGAATTTTTATAAGCATCCCTTGGGTTTGACGGGATATCTAATGGTCTTTTACCAGATTTAGAATATTTTCCCCATTCTTTAAAGGTCTTTAAACCAAGAGCATGTACAAATGCCCTTGCTTCTGCATATGGTCTATACTTCATTTTTTTCATTATTCCACCTATGTAAATGATTATAAATAATTTCTGTTTCAAAGATAATAAAAGTTTTTCTAATTTCCAAATGTTTTTAAATAAACATTTCTTCTTTAGTATTTTCTTTTAACTGTTCAATCAATTCAGGTAAAACTATATTTGCTTCTGATATGATTTTTTCCTTTGACTGAATAATCTTATCTGGAATAATCCCATCAACTGCAGCATTAGCGATAGTTTTCTTGTACGTAATAGAGTTATATCTATGATAATCCCAAACATATTGTGTTTCGCCATTACTTATAGATACAAGTGGTATAATAATCTCAACTCCCTCTTCAGTAAATAATGAGCCTTTACGATTGATTCTACCCACAAGCTGAACAAGTTCAGCACTCGTCCAAGGTAGAGAAAGAATAATCATTTGATCTGAAACTTTCTGCAATCCATCAACGCCAGTACCGATTGGTTTTGATCCAACAAGAATATCATAGTCGCCACCAATAAAACCATTCAAAGCATCTTCTCTATCGTGAGTATTTTTAGATCCTGTATAAACGCAAACCCTATAACCGAGTTTAGTTAGATAATCATGGATATATTCATCAATACCATCTACATAATAGGTATAAATAATCGTTTTACCTTTTGAACGACCTATATAAGGTGTGATAGCATTTAATTTAGTTTCTAGCATCAATCTATCAATCATTAGGTAATTAGTTCTTTTGATTGCCTTAGCTGTATCATACAAATGATCTCCATTTACTTGTAGCAATGTGTAAGAATTGGATTTGATTATATTGTCATCTAAATTTTTATAGCGAATACCACAATTTGTCAATCTTTGAAAAATTGCCATACAATTAGAGATTGTAGCCTGAGTTTTAATTTCAGGTATTTCTTTTGAGTAAATAATCTCAACAAGAGATTTTGCTTCCATAAGATTATTAATCACAGGAGTAGCACTCATGGCTAAAACATATAAATTAGGATTGTGCAATTGAGCCTTATTTAAAAGATTAGTTATAATCTGTCTTCTTCTACTTTGCTCATGTTTAGAAACTTGTTTAATGCTTTGAATTTCATCAAGAATAATAAAATCAAACTTGTTTTTAATTAGCATTTCTTCAACATAATACTCTGAATTTTTTTGTTGAAATGATTCATAATTAACCACAAGATAATTAGAATAATCCTCTTCAAACTTTACACTAGCTTCAGACTTATAATATACCTTTGCGTTCTTTACAGAATCATTTATTTCCTTAGCCCAACCTCTTTTATCTTCTGATCCAACAGTAGAATTAAAGGTAATAACAAGAGTATTCTTTGCACCTACATATTCTCCAGCCAATATACCACTAATCGTTTTACCAGAACCAACTCCACTCCAATTACCATAACGGTTATTTTGCTTTAATCTATATGCAATCAGTTTTTGCATAAGTAAAGGTTTATGTGGATATATCCAGTTTTTAGGGAGTTTTAATTTTATTACTTGATTATATTCTTTAATAAAATCTTTTTTAATTTTAGAAGGAATTTCTTCCTTTAGTTTTAACATAGACAAATCATTAATGTTTATCTTATCATTAATGACATCATACCATAGATTGTTGATAAAATCATTAATTAAAAAATTTATCTTATCTTCATCTAAGGATGCAGTAATTAATGAATTATCAATACTTTTAAGTTGATTGATTCTTAAATTTTCTTCTCCTTCATTTTGTTCAAAAACTTCAGAAGAATTAATAATAGCATCAAATGTAGAATCTTTAATTTCTTCATCTACATCTACTGCGTTTACTATTTCAATATTATTATCGTTCGATATAATATTTTGAATAATATCTTCAATCGTAGATTTTCTACTGATTGTATTCGGAAGAGTTTCTTGAATTCTTTTTAAATCTTCATTCTTGATATACTTGTTGAGCGAGTTAGAAGTAATAATTATTAGGAGTTGCGGAATAGAACAGAAATTTAAATATTCTTTTATTTCCTCAAGATAATGAATTAAGTTCTTCTTTGTCCAAGTATTACCATCACCGATATAACCTAAAAAGTGAGCTAAAGAAACCCAACCATTATACCTATAATGTTCGAGTGGTGCCCTTGGAATATCATCTGGTTTTTTCCCAGATTTAACAAAATCCTTCCAATCTTTGTAAGATTTCAAACCAAATGGTTTTAAAAATTCTCTCGCTTCATCGTAAGTTTTAAAATTAACACCTCTAGCGATATATCCATCACATCCTAAAAAATCATTCCACGAAATCCAACCAGATTTTTCGTAAGATTTAGGAGGATACGAAGGAATATCATTAGGTTTATCACCTGACTCGGCAAATTTCTTCCAATCCAAAGGAGTTTTAAAACCCAAAAGTTGCACATATGCCTTCGCATCTTCATATGATCGATAAGTAACATATCTATAAGATTTTCTATTAGTACCTAAAAAATCACCATAATCTATCCAGCCTTTGTTTTCATATGTGTCTTCTGGATAATTCGGAATATCATCTGGCTTATTACCAGATTTAACATACTTATTCCATTCTTTTCTTGTTTTAATACCTAAAGTATGAACATATCGTTTAGCTTCTTCATATGTTCTAAATCTACTAATTTTAGGACCGTCAGTTCCTAGAAATGATGGCAAATTAATCCATCCTGTGTCTTTGTATATTTCCCATGGACGAGATGGTATGTTTTCTGGTCTTTTACGATTTCTACACCACTCTTTCCACTCGCTCTGAGTTTTTATACCTTGAGACATAACATATGCTTTCGCTTCTTCATATGTTACATATGTATAACTAAATGGAGACTTGTTATTATTACCTAACCATTCTGGATAACCGTTCCAACCACGTTCTTTATAAACCCTTTCAGGTGTCTTTGGGATACCCTCTGGAAAATTTTTAGAACTACAAAATTTTTGCCACTCTTTAGCACTCTTTATTTTAAAGGTATGTACTATAGCCTTTGCTTCTTCATATGATTTAAATTTATTTTTCATATCTATAACTAACTAATAAATTACTTTTTCTTTGATTTAATTTTTACATAAATATCATAGTCTTTCTTACTTTTAGAAGATAGTAATCTCAGTAATAATTTAGATTCTTCTAAATTTAATTCTTCTATTTTTATTCTCTTTTTAGCTTTAGAAACTTTTTCTTGTTTCTCTTTACCTATCCAGTCAGAATACCCAACCCAACCCTTATTTTTATAAACACTTCTCGGATCATTTGGTATATCCCTAGATTTTGAACCACTCTTACAATATTTAATCCAGTCTCTATAAGAGTTCAGGTTCAATGATCTTATTTCTTCTCTAGCTTCTTCAAATGGTCTGTACACTCTATACTTAGGATGAACCTTACCATTACCTAAGAAATCACCCCAAGAAATCCACCCTTTGTTTTTATAAACAGATATAGGAGATTTTGGTATATGATTTGGTATATTTCCCTCTTTACAAAATTCAGACCATTTTTTCATTGAATTTAGATTAAGATGATGAGCAAATGCTCTGGCTTCTTCGAATGGTAAAAATTGTCTATAATTATGAATATTTCTTTTCACACCAAGCCAATCTGCATAATTTACCCATCCAGAATTTTTATAAGCAATGTGAGGATTAAATGGGATATTGAATGGTTTATCCCCAGAATTACAATATTGAATCCAATCCTTTTGAGAATTAAGCTCTAATGAGTGCACGAATTGTTTAGCCAATTCAAAGGGTCTAAAACGATGATGTCTTATTTTATCATTTAAATCAGATAGCCAATGACTATAATTAACCCAGCCTTTATTCTTATAATAAATCTCTGGTAAAGATGGAATATCCTTTGGTTTTTCACCAGATTTACAATATCGAATCCATTCTCTTTGTGATTTTAAATTAAGAGAATGTACAAATTCTTTAGCTTCTTCATACGGCTTGAAGATATTGGGCATAACTCACTCCACAAAATAAAAAACTTTTTACAAACATAGTAAAAAGTTTTAATATATCCAAATATTTTTAAATTTTTAATCCCACCAGTTTTTTATTCCACTTCCATCAAATTGATCATAGAAATCTATGTTAAGATCGAATTTAGAATGATCCTGACCTTTGAATATTTCCATAAGCTCAATCCATTCTTCGTACTCTTTATTTTCTGCAAAACTTAATACATTTCTAATATGCAATGCTTCTTCTTCTGAGAATTGTTTATTCCATTGATAATCTCTTACTTCTCCTAGTTCAGATTCACCCATCTCAATATAGTTGTCATATATGATATTATTTAGTATTTCATTCGCTCTACGGAGTTTTTGAACTTTCTTATGTCTAGATGTAAGTATTTCAAATCCATACTTCTCTATGTCATTTGCCATATTATTCGTGCAAGTCTCTAGAAACATTAAAATACCACGATAATCATAAGATCTAGTATAAAGAAGTGCTTTACGAAACTTCCATATATTCTTTAGAAAGTTAGGTATATCATATCTTAAAAAATCCAAAACTTTATACAGTCTATACATTTCTATCTCAAATTTGTAATTAAAAATAATCCATGCACCATATTGGAGTTCTTTCTCCAATATATGAACCTTTCACATTATAGTAAAAATATTCTAAAGCTTCTTCTTCATTCATACTTTCAGTTAATATTTCTATACATTTTTTCATAGAATATATTATACGCATAGATTCATCATCTATTCCTATTATAGCTAAATCAAACCCATCAGCAATTAAAAGTTCTTCATCTGAATAATTCTCTATCAATTGATTTAACATGTAACCTCCATAGTATAATTAATTTAACGTAAACTATTTTTGATATTTATTAATTCTGATTTAATTGAATTAAAATCATCTGGATTAAAATGCTTTTTCGAATAGGGCATTTTAAACTTTAAACTAAAATCTGAGTAAAAACCCATTTTTGTCGATTCACTAGAAGTTTCACAGTATCCCATTGAAACTGCTTTGTCTCTTACATACTTAGCAAGTAAGAAAGATTCTTTTGACGGGCATATTTCATGCACTGCATCAGCAACCCATTCTGGTAAACCAAGTTTTTTAGTGATATTCTTTCTGTGATCACTCATTTTAATTATCTAAAAGTTTATATTTATTATACCAACAATACACTATAAAGCGTAGTGATTGTGATGAAATATATGATTTGCTTTTTATATGTCTTTTTAATATTTCAGATCCATCACACAGACCATGGGCAACAGTATCACTCCTAATTATAGAAGTAATACGAGATTCAATGCATTGTAAATTGAATGTATGATTATCGTATTTGAATTGTACTATATCACCAAATAAACCATATGGGTTTTCAATAAATGTATTTTTATTTTCTAATACTTCTAAGCCAATCTTCAATTTACAAAGAGTTGGATACATATCATCTTTATTTGACTTATCTTCAGCTCGTAAAATATACATCTCATAATCACAGTTCGGATCAGTTGTAGGTAGCCTTTCATACAAAGATACTCCGATTTCCCTGTAAGTTTCAACACTTTTATATTCTATGAGTTTGCTATATTCATAGTCAGATAATATGAATGTTGAAGAAATATAGTTCATTTATTAAATTCCAGCCTTCTTGAAACAAGTGTATATTTTTTCGAATACTCATATGTAAGCATCATAATACCACATCCATATTCTCTTTTATCCCATGAAAACCAAGTTTCATATTCATCTTCACTCGTAGGATTACCCCATGCTTCTAATAATTCTGAAAATGATTGATACAATTTATTTTGTAAGTACGAATCATTCTTAGTATTCCAGGTTTCTGTCATATGCTTAAGCCCATATTTTCCTATTACCATCCAAATGCTCCATGTAACATCTTTATTATTGAATAGTAAAATATAGTTATGTTCTCCATTTTTGCGTGATACTGGTATCTGTTCAAACTTAATACCAGAATTTTTAGCTAATTTTTTTATTAGTTTAATAGCTTCTAAAGAGTCCCTAGATGCTTTTTCAAGTTCATCCATACACGGAGAAATCATAAATGCTTTTGTCTTTTTTGTCAGTATTTCATAAGATAAATTTTTCGATTTTGAGAATACTTGGGAGGATCCAAGTATTAGAAGAAAAGCAATTATGATTTGCATGTGTGTCCTTTTTGATTTATACAAAAATAATAATAAAAGTTGATAGAACAAAATATTATTTTAGAATATAAAATTTACTTAATGGGAAAATACTAGTCAATCTCAATTAAGTAATAAAAATAATTATAGGAGGATTCTATCATGGATCTACAATCATTCACTTTAGGGATTGTAAGTGTGGTAATATCAGTTATCATCGGTGTTATCATATACACATTCTTTAGAGTACAAAAGCTATATAGAACTACAAAGTCTATACTTGAAGATATGAGGTCAGTACATAATAATTTGACCGAAAAAAATAAGGAGACCGAAGATTATTTGTCTAGGATTATTGAAAGAGATCGCCAAGAATCAATTAGAAGTTTAGAAGAAGTGTATAGGAATATACAAAAACTAAAAGAAGATATATCTAAATCAAATAATGAAATGTCAAGTTTTGTTAATCATAGATTTGACAAGTTTGAAAATAGACTGAATACATCTTGCTTTAAAAATAGTGATGATGGTAAGTTATACTCATAAAGAGACAATAAAAAACCCCCATATAAAATGGGGGTTTTTATTAAGACTTTCTTGTAATAGTATAAAATCCTTTTCCATACAATTCACCTAGCCTCAATTCTTTTCTAGCTTCTCTCATTTCCTTTACTCTTTGAGTAAAAGGCTCAGTAACTTTAGATGCCACAGAATCTAAATGTTTTTTGAATACTTCAATTTCCACTTCTGTCATACGACTAACCCTTAATAATAAATAAAATATTCAGATTGTTTATATTAACGAACTCTATATTTGATTATTGTATACTATTACAATAAATTTTCAATATTTTTCATTTTTTTGTATTTGTCTTCGAGTTTTGTCTTATCCAAATTAAGAAATGATATATCTTTTAAATCAGATGTATGTACAAGTACCACAGCATCCTTGCGATTACTTCTTCTATAAATTCTATATAATTGAGGACTGGTGACAAAATTTTCTTTGTCTATTATTTTTTCATCTAGCAATTCAATCAGCTTAGGTCGTTCTACTAATATCCAAGTTCGCTTCGTTTCAAATGCAATAACTTGAGCCTCCCCATGAACCCAACCTCTTTTTCCATGTACATTTCTTAACTCAATCCAGTGAATGTTCTCATTATAATCTTCATCATTTCTATTGAGTTTTTTCATGGTTTTAACATCAACTCGTATAGTAAATGAAAAATCCCAATGCTCATGTATATCTTCATTCTCAGAAGCCATATTCGTTTCACCAAATATCTGGAAAAGTTCACATAAAAGATATTCAGCTTCTTTACCTTTTTTTAAGAATGAGATCATAATTATTTTCTAAATATGTAAATGTAAGGATCACTTGATATTTTTAAAACATCAATGTTTATGTATCGGTGAGTCTCCCCTTGTAATACCACTATACTGTCTTTAGTTTAGGTATATAATTGTGATTCTAACGGGATTCGAACCCGTACTGCCACCTTGAAAGGGTGGTGACCTAACCATTAGTCGATAGAACCTTTAATATAAGTACCTGGGACGGGACTCGAACCCGTACGTCCTTACGGACAGCGGATTTTAAGTCCGCTGCGGCTGCCATTACGCCACCCAGGCATTCTTTTTTATACTATACAAATATAATACAAAAAGTTGAAATATCAAAATATTTTTGAGGATTTAAACTCTATTTATCTCATAAAATTTTTCAATAGCCATTTCAGTTTCTTCGATAAACTTAGAAACTTTAGGAGGATTTTTCATATCAAATTCAATAACCTTTTTAACAGGTTTATATTCAGAATCCCTTTCCACAGAATCCATCAAATAATAGAATCTGTCTTCAGGGGTAAGGTCAGTCTTACTTCCAGTATAAACTTCAAGTTTATATGTATCAAGGTCTAACACATAACAATATTCACAGAATAGACCATCAGCAGCAAATACTTCATTGTTATAAACTTTCGTAGCTTCACCATCATATATCAAATTTAAAATATGTGATGATGTAGTCCTACTGATTTCTGGATTTTTTTCTGGATCCAGTTTATCAGCTTCCTTTTCAGTATAAAAAGAAAGAGCATCAACTTTATTTTTAAATTCAGAAAGATTTACACTTAAGATAAAATTCAATATATCCGCACCCTGTCCAGAAGGATAACCATCAAACTGGCCATATTGTGCAACCTTAACTTTTTTTTGACTTGTCACAACTATTAAATGACGAGTTCCCATAATAATATCCAAAATAATTAAACTACAAAAATATAAAACGAAAAATATTAATATTGATATTTACTAGTTATATGATAAATATAGTACAAACCACCATCATTAATATAATTAATAATTGAGCTACTTATTATAGAAAGGCATTTATCAGTAGTCCAGTTATAAACAATTCCATTGTCATAATATGAATTTGTTTTAGGTGACTTCCCAAAAAGAATTATTAATTTCCTTTTTAGTTTCTTTGAATAATCAATACCTAATTTAACCGTAAGCAAATGAAAACTCTTTACTGAATAAAGATTATTCGTCTTATCAAAAATACATTCGTGATGTGAGAAATAATTTTCTTTAAAAATTACGCTCGAATCAGTTTCCTGATACGTTATACCTTCTTGATTCAATCCATATTTCAAAGATTCTTTAGATGTGCCCCATGAAACAATCCAACTGCCTTTTGTTGGATGATCCATTATGTCATATTCCATGCAATATGATTGTAGGACTTTATTATCCCAAGTCGGGATTATACTTTGAGAATAAGATTTGAAAGGAACTGATAGTATAATAAAAAGATATAAAAACAGATTACATCTTTTTAGAAGGATCGAATTCATCATTAATATTACCGCACTTTGTACAAATAGCAGTTTCAATAGGAATCAAAATCTCTTCTCCAGATGGAGAAACTAAAGCGGATAGTTTTTTACACATAAGAACTGGCTGAAAAAATTGATTTCCACAGGATGAGCATACAACATCAGTTGCAAGAGAAATATCAACTTGCATCCTTTGTTTAGGATTTGTATTATCTGACTGATTCATCATTTACCTTAATAAAATATAATTAAAAACTTGTTTGTCCAGTTTTGGCATACTTGATCATATTATCTGCACCTTTGCCTCTGTACCCTGTGGACTTGCATACAAATACACCAGTACCTGGATAAAATTCAACTTTGCCTTTTATTCCATTTATAATGAAAAGACTATCATTAAATTTTGATTCGTACAAAAGTCCAGATTTCTTAACTTTAGATACTGCATAATCTCTTCCAGATTCTTTGAAAGAAATTTTATTATTCTTTCCTCGACCTATAACGACAGGTTGCCCAAAGAAGTAATCCACCTTTTCTTTTTTACTATGCATATGATATAGTTATGTTATTTAAAAATCAAGTGGGCCCAGAAGGACTTGAACCTTCGACCTGCGGATTATGAGTCCGATGCTCTAACCGACTGAGCTATAGGCCCAACACTTAAATCAACTATAACCAAAAAGAACTAATACTAATATACTACATTTTCTCAAATAAACAAAGAATTATTTTCTTGATAATTGTCTTTCTTCTTAGTTTTTTTGCTTATTACAACTATTGCCGCAACTACCATTGCTGTAAGGGACGCAACCTTCAAGAGGTTCTTCATAGATTTTTTCATTTTATTTATGGTTATTTTATTCTATTTCAGCAATGATAGTATGTTATAGTTGATTTGTAATTACTTTATTGTAATTGGGAAGAATACTGAGTAATGATATATGTATCTTTATTAACTAAACTACTGTATAGCATAGTTACTACACTTTTATCGCAACTAGTAATATGCCACACATAAGAAGTAGCATTACCATCATTATCTCTTATTTTACCTTTTTCACGATATACAGATTCAAGTTTAGTTAATAATGCATCTGCGATTTGTATACCATTTATTGGTTTTAAAATAATAATCATCCCTATATTCTTAATCTTAGAATCTTCAGTAAACTGAATTTCAAATTTTAATAAATTTTCATGTTTCCATGATATTGTAGAGTCAGTTTCTTCAATTTTAAATCCATCTCTAATCAAAGCGGTTTTTATAGATTTTCTATTTGAGTTCCATGGTAAAACCCATTGTCTGTTATTATCTAACATTAAATCATATTCTTCACAATATGATGTCAATACACCATTCCTCCACCCAATCAAATTACTGAGGTTAGTTTGTGCAAATAAATTACCAATCGAAAAAATGAATGCTAAAACAAAAAGCATTTTTCTCATAAAAATTCTCCAGAATAATAAAATACGTTATAGTAAAAATTAAATAATTTCTATTTCAAAAATAATAAAAATAAACGACATATCCTAATAAAAAATGCAGATTTTATTTTTCATTTCAATTAATCTACTTGCAATTCTTTATTTTTAATTTCATATCCTTGAACAGAACCTACATCCCTGTAGTTAAACCCTTCTAATATTGCTATCTTCTGCTCAGGGAATTCACCATACTCCACCGCATAACACGCTTGACCAACGACCTCAGTAAATAACGCAGGTAATGCATCAGGTGGAGCCATTTTAGCATGATTATTATAAGATGCTATTTCACCTTTATCACCAAAAGGATGATCTCCCAAAATATGAACTATAAAATCATGGACACATCTAAATATAACATTATCGGAAATACTAAATATAGGATGAGTCGAATGATCTATACTTATCATTAAAGTACCTGTTTGTTCCCACTGTTCTTTCATTTCTTTTTGACTATCATATGGTTCACCTTCAATTTTTTCAATAATATAAGGGCGACCTGCCAACTCTAACAATGTACCGACTTGAGAATCATCTTCACTTATCAAAATGATTTTAGTTTTAGAGAGTAATCTTTTAAATAAGGTGTGATTAGAAGCATTTAATGCTTCCCAGTGCTTGACAGCACTTTCTTCAAATGAGGGAGCGTTTTTATATGCTTCTGCAACCACCTTTCTATATACATTCCAGTCTTTCAATAATAACTTTTCAGAAAGATTAGTTGTATGATGTGCAATTTTATTCTGATTTTTCCAAGATTCAAAAGATGTGATAACCATTATCTATACTTATATTTAATCTATATATCATATTTGAATCGTCAGTTTTAACCTGACACTTAGACTATAAACCATCATATTTTACAATAGTCTAAGTTTTCTCAATATCATTGATTGTGTTAAATATATCAGGGACACATGGTAGTCTTCTTTATCTTTCACATTACTGATAATAGTCAAAATATCATCAGAATTTAAAACCCCACCTCTTTCAAGGTATTGAGCAGAATGATTCGGTAAAACAGTTACTTTAGTTGAATTCTCAACTGGCGTTAGAGATAACTCAAACCTTTTAGATCCATCTTCCGCATCAGTAATTATAATATATGCGTTCATCGCTTTGATTTCATTCATTAGTAACCCCCTTCTGTTCAATTAACATCTTCATGGCTTTAACTACTTCGATAGCCTGTTCATATTCAATAATGAATTCTTGATCATTATTAATTGAAACATGGAAACTAGATTTATTACCTGAGAATTGAACTTTAATTCCATCATTTACAGAATTGAAAAAGTCCTGACCCTTTGGGTGGATAGCGATACCTGTTATGGTTTTTTGATATTCAGCCATAATAATTTCCTTTAATGTATACAATAATTATATTTGTATGAACGACATAGAGTTTTGTTCATTTTTTTCTTTTTATCTTCAACAATTCGTGTTTTAAAACGCCCATCATATGCACAAGCTTCCAGCATATTTTGTCGTTTAAGTTTTAAGTAAATGTTTTCTTTCTTTTTCATATTTTTGCCTTTGTTAAAAATTTAATTCAAATATAATAAAAAAAATTAAAATTACAAAATTTTATTTTTTTAAAAAAGTATTTGGTATTTGCAACTCTTTTTATTATGTTTGTAAAGTTATTCACTTTTTTAGAGTTATATGCTAAGAAAATTAGTTCGTATAATAATTATAGGATTGGTCACTGCTTTGATTATGGCATCTTTATATTTTGCATTCATAGTAGCACATGTTATAGACCAAGATTTAATGTCTAGATAATTTTTATTTTTTGGAGTTTATTTAAATGAGTAGTACCGAATATGTTTGGACTAGTGAATATGTTTCACCTGGTCATCCTGATAAAATAGCAGATCAAATTTCAGATGCTATTCTTGATGTTTATTTAGCCGTTGACCCCGATGCAAAAGTTGCATGTGAAACATTAGTTAAAGGTAATAATGTTTATTTAGCAGGTGAAATTTCTTCTAAACATGAATTAAGTAATGAATTTCTCGAATCCGCCGTAAGAAATACAATTATCGATATAGGATATGATTCAGATGAACTAAAGTTCAATGGAAAAAATTGTAATATCTTTTTTGATATTTCTAAACAATCTCCCGAAATTAATGGAGCCGTTGTAAGTGATGACGGAGACATAGCAGCTGGTGATCAAGGTATTATGTTTGGATACGCCACAAATGAAACACCGACAAACATGCCCCTACCGATTTATCTAGCAAAGCAATTCATTATGGAAGCATATGAAGGAATTGATAATAAATATGCTTTTAGACCTGATATGAAAAGTCAAATATCAATTAACTTTGAGAATGGTATAGCTAAAAGTATTCATTCAGTAGTCTTCTCAACTTGTCATACTGAAGATCTTTCTTTAAAAAATCTCCGAGATGTATTTCATTCTCTAGTTTTACCAAATGTATTAGATGGGCTACCAGAAAATATTCAGATTTTATTTGATAAAAACACTAAATACTATATTAATCCAGCAGGTACTTGGAATATCGGTGGACCTGTTTCAGATTCTGGTTTAACTGGAAGAAAGATTGTAGTAGATCAGTATGGAGCGGACTGTGAAATCGGTGGAGGTGCATTTTCTGGAAAAGATCCAAGTAAGGTAGATAGAAGTGCAGCATATATGGCTAGACATATTGCTCTAACTACGCTTAAAAATAACCCAGAAGCTGAAAAAATAAAGGTTCAATTAGCATATGCTATTGGTGAAAAATTTCCAGTTTCATATAGAATTTACAATCCAGAAAGTGGAAGAGAATATGGATTAGGCGACTTCTCATTAGAAGATTTAACTCCAAATTCAATCATAGACATATTGGGATTAAAAAAACCTATTTATGCTAAAACAGCTAAATATGGTCATTTTGGAAATAGTCCTATAATGGAAAATGGAATAGAGTATTTCAAATGGGAAAATCCATTTATTAAATCAAATGTGAAAAATTCGATATATAGTAAAAATGTCATAAGTCACAGTGCAACATATTAAACTATTCGAAGAATATCATAATAGTAATTATGATGTCACATTAAAAGGAAAAACGCAGCTATATCACTATACAAAATACGATTTGGGTGATATAGCTGTTCTTTCTCCAGAGGAAACTGTCAAAAAGAGAATGTCATGGTCTATGCGGGACTATAAAAGATCAGATGTTCCAAGAGTTTTTTATTATCTTAATTTAGAAAATACTGAAATTGACATAGTTTCTCTGAGTAAACATTTATACACAGGATTTGTAGACGGTTCAGATATAATAAAAATTAACAATTCTATAAATTATTATAGAAATAAACCAGAAGAGCTACACACTAATTATCCAGATGCTTATAGTGCAGTCAAGGGGTTTGTTGATAAAGGGTCTATGAATTTTGATTTGTTATTAGAAGACGTAAGAAAATTCTTTAAAGGGGCATATTATAAATTCGACAATGGGATGGAGGTTGTAATTTTATTTCAGCCATTAGAAGTTCACAAAATAGATTACACTTCTTAAACATAAAAATCGTAGTATGAAATATATTAAATTGTTTGAAGCATGGATCAATGAAGATGACAAAGAACTAGAATTAACTGGTGACTATCAATCTAAGAAATTTATTACGAATTTTTATGAAATGATACGTTATTGGAAAATGCCTTTACCTGCTTCTATGTCGGAAGATGCCTTTAAGGTTGTAATAGAGTTCTTAGATGATTTGAAATCAAGAGGTCAAGCTATAGAATCCGAAATAAAGGGAATGGCTAGTATATCAGAAAACAAAGATAAAACCATATCTCAAATTCTTAAAGATACCCCAGACGCTGAAAAAGAAAATTCATTTAAACATTATGTAAATTTCTATTCAAATAATATTACATGTTATAAATTCTATGCATTTATGTGGAAGGGATCGAATCCACAAGCACCGATTATCATCAATCATTTAAAAGATAATTTTAAAAATATAACGCATAACTCAAAAGTACCAACCAGTGCATATATTTCCTTCTTGTTTAATATTCCATTTTATAATACAAAAAGAAGATTAGAACAATATACTATATTTAATCCAGACTTAGCATCTGCCGAATTTCGTAATATTATGATTTCTGGAATAGGGTTATTAGGTACTCTTATGTTCTTTTCTAATTTAGCAAATAATTCTTTAGATTATTACAAGACCCAGAAAGAAATGTCTCAAAGCATTAGAGAATCTTACAATTTTCTTATGAACATGCACCAGAGAGGTTGGTATGATATTACTGGTGACCTAAAAACAATTGAAGACGTAAAGACTGAAACTGGGAGTGCCTCCACTCCCATGTATCCAGGAGATTGGCTTTATAATCTCTTTACTTCAAATAGCGAAGAAGCTAATAAAAAATTTAGATCAGAATATTTTGAAGCATTGCGAGACTATTCTGTAAATTATTACAAAACTGCAAATTTAGATGTCGTTACAAAATATCTTATGGATTTGAAATTTTTAACTCATAGCGATATCTATGAATTTATAAAAGACGGGGGTTCCATAGTTCCATCGCTTTCTTCAACAACAATACAAACTAATATTATAACTGGAGAAATATTAACTGATAAAATTTCAAAAAATCCAACATAAAAAAACCCTCATTTCTGAGGGTTTCTTTTTATCGCATGATTTGTATACTTTCTATTTTTAGATCGCCACTATGTAGCTCACTATGTTTATAGAATGTAAAATTATAATCAGTATATGAATACGTTTCGTATTCAAATGTTAGTAGAGTTCTACCATCGCTTGTTGTTTCTTTGCAACAGCCACCTCCACAATCTTTGCCTTTAAGCTCATGATCAGCACCGAAGAATGTCATAAATCCTAAAAATGAAAGATTACTTGGTTTAAGAGTTTCATTAAAACCAGGGTTTACATATACTTCATATGAGCCTTTTGGTCTTTTCGTAAAAGAAACTTTTATAATAACTTTACTTTTAGATTTTGATGCTCTTAGTAAGTTCGGAGTTTTTACCAATACCTGTGCACTTCTGTTTGTATTGAATAATAGATTTGCTTTATGATCTGCAACTATTTTTTGATTATTTACTTTAACTCTATTATCCGAATTACCTTTTTTCTGAACCTTAGTGTCATCAAAGTCATAATCCATTCTGTAGATTATCCTCATGACATTTTCTATGTCGTATGTAACCTTATTCCCGTTTTCATCAAAGAAAGTATAATCCCAAGGTATAGATTTCAAATCATCTATTGTAAATTCAACACCATTAGGTGAGTTTGTCCATTGTTGCCAAATTCTATCTATATTTGAATGGTGCATCCAAAATATAGGATCAAACCCAGCTGTTGGAACCCATCCCATAAGCCCTTCATCTGTATATGAATTAGTAATTTGATTAAAGAATCTTTTACCTTCTGGATCATTACCGTGTCCAATATAGTCATGCATAGCACCATGCGGTGCAGCATTAATGTTATCACTAAACATTTTAAGTGATGTGTATGACATTAGTTTTGTTAAATCAAGTGCCCTCTCAATTTCTCCAGAAATCGGAAGACCTCTGTTCAAACTATCAAATCTAGCTTGCTCATATAATGATGATCCAACTTCTCTAAATTTAGGATGAAGAATTTTATCATCGGGGTTATTATTTGTATATCCCCAGTAAGGTAATGCAAAATCTTCATAGCCAGATAATCTTCTAACAATCTTTTCAAAATGATATACATACACTCTATGCCAAACTAAAAAATGCAGCTTCTCTTTTCCACTAGGCGTATGTGTACAATTATCCCAAGCCGTTTTTTTATCTAAATATGTATGATACGATTCACATAAAGGATTATTAGTAATTGTATCTGGAATCCAATGAATAGCACCCTGATAATACCAACTTAAAGGGTCATTACAATTCTTTTGACGCATTATCCTCATAGCTTTCTCTAGAGCCTGAATATCCTTTTGCGCTTCAGGTGAAAAGTAGTTTTTTCTAACATATCTCTTTTCAGAAACATGCTTATTGATAAAGTAATAACCAACCACATTGGCTAGAACTAGACCAAGAACGATGATAATAATTTTTGTTCGTTTAGACATAATCTCCTCAAAAATGTTTATACTTTGTATTCTATTTACAAAAAATGTTCTTTTACAAAAATACAATAATAATTGGATATATGGAGTATTTTTATTATTTTAAATTTAAAATAATCTCTTACTATAGAAATAATATATAAGGATAGAAGATAAGAGAAAATATAATAAATGAAAAAGTATGCAAATACAAAATAATAAATCTCACAGTAATCTATGCATTGGATTAAATGAATCATGTAAAACTATATTAAAAAATAATATAGAGAAGGGCTTCAATAATCCAAATTATAATATAGGTGAATTGCTTATGTTAATAACAAGTGAGTTAGGAGAAGCTTTGGAATCTCATAGAAAGGGTAAGTTCTCAAATTGGGAATCTTTTGATTCGGACATAAGTAAAATCGAAGATTCAAAAGCATTTGAAAATCATATCAAAGATACATTTGAAGATGAAATAGCAGATGCAGTCATAAGATTATTTGATCTTTCTGCTAGGTTGAATATAGATTTAGAAAAACAAATAAATGCTAAAGTTAGATATAATAAAACAAGACCATATCTACATGGAAAGAAATATTAAGAACTAAAATGGAGTGAATATGTATTTACCTACACCCGACGATGAAGTTCAAATGACAAGAAAAATCTATGGGTTTAATTGTTATTTCGGAATTGTAAAAAAAGATAAGTTGTCCATTTTTGATAAACTTAAAAAATGGCTTAAAATTGCAGACGAATGGGTTGATTATAAATATGTATATGACATCCAAGACAATGGAAACTTCTACGATAGCAAATTAAACTATAATTCAGATTTCTTTGAATTCATAGAAACAAAGTATGACATTAGAAATAAACTTTGGAATACTGTTAAAGGCTTAACTAAAAATCATATTCAAGATGGTTTTACTATATTTGGTGTCGTATATGGTAAAGATATACATCGAGCGTATGATTATGGCTTATCTTCTATGGAATTTGTAGGAACTGATATTTTTGAAGATAAAAACTTCATTGCACCAGATCTTGTAAAATTAATATTTGATACAGTTTTAGATTTACCTCATATTGAAATTTTACATACTGGAGAATGGAATAAGGAGATTCAGGATCAGTTTTTGTTTAAGAACTATGTGGAAAATACTAATGATACTGTCCCACAGGCTGGTATTATCGTAAAGCATGTTTCTGGAGATAGGGAGAAAATTATCACATTGTATAATCCTGAGTTTATGATTTTCATTGGTAAAACTGAACTCGCATAAATGTAAAACATATCAATAATTTAAGCCCCCATTATCATAAGGTATTGGGGGCTTTTTGATATACAAATTAAACCTATCGCATAATAAAAAACCCCAAACCTTTCGGAATGGGGTTTATTCATTGAGTACTAGATGATTATTGAATAACCATCCAATTTGTTCCAGAATACCAAAGTGTTCTAGATTGACCAGCAGGGATAACGACATTTAAGAATGTGTCGATATTCCATGTAAGACCATTCAATGTTACAAAATTTGCAGTAGAACCATTATGTATAGTTACAATTTGACCCATAATTGGATTTGTAATTGTAACCATGTTATAGTCAACCGCTACACGGCTCACAATATAACGTGAAGTGTTTGGTAACGTTGCAGGTGCAATTGTATGCAAAGCAACTGAATTTGTGTAATGGTGGGGATTTACAGACCATGTAATGCCATTTGATCCAGCCATTGCATATGAACCATTAGGAGCAGCCATACCACCTTCCAATGCATTCAATTTAACAGATCCATTCTTAATATGACTTGCAACAATTACTGAATCTTGAAGATTACTTGCGATTGTAGAAGTTGCAGAATGACCTGAGTTATTTGAATATAAAGCAGTATCTGCATAAACTGAATGATTAGAATTTACAGCATACTGAGCAGAGTCTGAACGATATGCGTGGTTGGATTGAATTGCATAAAATGCACTATCTGCAATGTCAGCTTTTGCACTATTAGCAGAAAACCCAGATAATCTTGAATAGATTGCCTCAAGAGCAATAACAGAACTATCAGAGATTATAGAACGACTTGCATTTCTTGCGTTCAATGCAGAATCAGCAAGTGTAGAATGTACAGAATGTGCTGATCTTACAGAAGAATCTGCAACACCAGATGTCAAGCTACGCAATGCCAAAATAGAAGTATCTGCAGTTCCAGCACGTCTAGCCATAGCTGCTTTTTCAGCATTTACAGCATTCTGTGCAAGTCCTGATCTAGTACTGAATCTAGAAGAAACAGCATATGGTACTTTATGTAATGTAAGTTTACCAAGATTAACTCCATTTAAGTAAGCATATACGAAAATGTTACCTTGGTGATTCATCAAAATTGAATCAGGAATATTTTCTAATAGAACATTAATCATTCCATTGTTAACTTCTACTTTCATACCTTCAACATACCAAAATGCAGATGCATTGATATGTGAATCTTCATTAAAGCTAGAATCTGCCAAATAAGCAGAAAACATAGATTCAGTACCAGAATTACCTGCTGGAACATGTGCTTGATATTGTAAATCTGTAGTTTGTGCAGACAGATTAACTGCAATTAATGCAAAAAATGCAACAACTAGATTTTTCATCGAAATCCTCATATTTTAATTAAAAATTACACTAGATGTGTATACTTCGTTTGTTTTTGTTGTGAATTTGATATAGAAAACGCCACGATAAGGAAGATATATCCTTTGATTTGAGCCATCAACTGCATTCTCAATAATTTTTCCAAATAAATCAGTAACAATAATTGATTTTACATCTCTAACTGTGTAAAATACATATTCTTGATTAGTTGGATTAGGATAAACATTTAATCCTGAAAAGTCAACGATTTCTTCATTTGTAGAAGTAGTTAATCGTCTAGGTATTCTAATACCAATATGAGCATGGCTATATGGAATAGATCCATTTATTTTTTTATAACCCGCTAACACTTGACCTAAGGTGGCATTATTATTACCACCTGTAACAATCTTTTTAAAGAGATTGTTAGTTTCCTTTCCCTTTGCTGCGGTCACAGATAAGCAAAGTAGAAGTATAAGGATATACCTCATTAAGAACTCCATAAAATTTATAAATACTGTGATGTACATAATGTCATCATAGTTATACATTATATTACAACATAAGTTCAAATATAATATTTTCTTAATAATAAAAAAAGTTTTTTCATATAAATATTATTTGTATATTCGCATTAAAATAAAAAGGTATTTATATGTCTACTATTTACGATTCTATGATCTTTTTGTCAGATTATGTAGAAGAAAAGGAATATTATCGAGTTAATTATAGAAAAAATATGGATAATGAATTAATTAATTCTTTTTGCAAATTTGATATTAAATCTTTATTTTTGAGTCCAGAAGAATTTAACATAGAAAAAGGATCAGATTACATCGTTCATTTAGAAACCATTGTAAACAAAACTAAATCAGATGTAAATCTTTATAATTTCATTTTAGAACTTCTTGAAAGTTGTAAATTATATCCTGATAGCATTGTAAAAATACTCATATGAAATAGGTGTGGCAAGACACCCAAATATACTCTAGAGTCTCATGCTAAACTCCGAAAACTGTATTGAATAATCCTTTAGAGTAAAAAAAAACCAAAGTTCAAAAGACTTTGGTTTTTTTATATCTATGTAGTTATATCATCTTGAGAATATTCTGTAAAAGGTATAAGAAGAAAACAAAAACGTAATATAGAATAATATTGAAACTGGATGTAATAAAACTTTCTTTAAAGTTCCTCCACTTTTTTTCGAGTGTTCAGTTCTATAATCAGTCATAGGTTCTTTCCAAATTTCAAATATCTCTTTGTACTTAGAATCCATCTTTTTCATTTCTATATCCTTAAATAAAAATACTAATATTAGTACAAATATAATAAAATATTATATTAATTCAAATCATTTCTTTATAAAATGATCTCATATTTTTCCCCAATAAGCCTTCTCGATGCATTCTTTGAATTAAGTTTTTTTGCCATATCAAAGAAACCTCCATTCCATATCTCTCTTTCAATATTTGATCTACAGTATACAATGCTGTATAGTCAAGCATAATATCTTTCAGAGACATATTATCCCATTCTTCCTGTGTATAATTTCTTTTCATATCTTTTATAGAATGGACTAAAGCATCGATTTCAAAATAAGTCATATTTACATCATGCTTTTTAAGCTTCATGTAATCAGCCTTATTTAAGTCATTTGCTCGGTCTATAATTTTTTCAATGTGGCTATTATGTAAGCTATCACTAATCCAATGTGATAATTCGTGTGCTAAAGCATATCTTAATCTGTTTAAAGACAAATCTTGTTTCAATGTCTCAAGTTTTGATTTAGGTAAGAGTTCTTCTTCATTACGATAATATGTCTTAAATGCAGATCTATTAGGAGAAGCTAAAAGATATTTATCTTTAGGATTATAATGACTACCAATATTACCTTTAGCAAATCCTATAAAAATGGAAATTGGATTTACTGCATTTGCCTTTATCGCGTCTTCACTTTTAAGTTCATCTGATTTAATTGCTAAGAATGCAATTTCTTCATCATTGATTATTTCTTCGTAGTATGGTTTTTTACCTGCCTCTAAATCGCTGAAAAAATCAGAAATTCCAGATTCGTCTATTATAAAATCAACATCATCATCAAAATTGAATAACTTTTCATTAATAATACCTTCGTTTAAAGATATTAGATAATTATTATACGACGTATGTAGTTTGTTTGTCATTATCTTGTTTTTATAATTTTATTTCATTTATATAAAGAATGATTGATACTAGGATATATATTCAAAATCAAGAAGTATTTTAATTTATTATAAACTTCTTATTTATGCAATTATTTAATTATGAAACTACCATTTATAAAACAATTTTCAGATTTTCAGAAAAGGATAGATGAAAATCAATTATTCCTGAATTTTAAAAATCCAAAAACCTTTGAGGATTTACAAAAACTAGGTACATGTAGATGGCAGCCATGCAGGGAATATAATCGTAATCTGTTTGAAGAAAAGATTAATAGCGGTTGTTATTTTATATTTTTAGACTACAAGAATAAGCCTATTTTTTTACTGGATAATTGTGATAAATTTATAGTTGATTTCGATAATAAAGAATATATGGGTGTTCATTTCTACGAGTATCTTACTCAATTTCCGAATATCTACAATTATATTAAGGGTAATTGATCAAAGAATATTATGTTAAGAGTCTCATCCTCACTGTAAGCTCTATAATACCTAATTAAATCCTTCTCTGAATTGTAAAAATCTTGTAATCCATGTGAAATTAACATTATGTGATATAAGTTATTATTCATATATGTTTTTGATATATACTTTAATTTAAAATGAAAAATGAATATGGCTTATATTCAGAACTTTACAAATTGGCTTTCAATTACAGAAAATTCAAATCAAGAAATATTTTTAGATTTATTTTTAAATGAAAATAGATCTTCTACATCTTTAACTAAAATTGAATTATTAGAAAGCATACATGGGATCATAAATGAAGAAAATGATTCATTTATGCAAGATGTATATTATGCGATGTTTGAATCTTATTTGTTTTATACATCTAAATCACATTGGTTCAATAATGTTTCTGAAAATAATAGACCTATCATTGTAAAAACAAATACACATACAACACTACTTTTTAATAATGAATATTTCTCTATATCAAATAAATCTTTTGATATTTTAAATAATACAAACTTAAACGAAGATATTTTCTCAGATGCTTGGGGATCCGTCTCAAATTTCTTTTCTGATGCTTGGGCAGGAATCAAACAAGCTGGTGAAAAAGTAGGTGACTGGGTGAAGGAAGTAAGTGATTCAGCTAAAGCTGTAGCAGGGTTCGCCAGTTTAGGTTATATGGCAATGTCAGTTTTACAATCAAATGACTGGAAATCTATTGCATCTACTATAATTAATATATCTCAAACTCTTGCTGCTACTTATGCTACTACTTTTAATTTAGATCAGAATAAATTAGCATCAACAGCTGCCATAGCAACAGGATTAATAAATCTATACGATGGAAGAGAGATGTTTATGAAAGGCTGGGAAAAAACTTCCAGTTCTAAACCAGCAGATAATATCGCTTTCGGTAAATCTTTAGTCGAATCGACCCCAGATACATTTTTAGGAATATCTAAAATGTGTATGGGTATTAAAGATTTATCAATATCCTTAAAACCAGATTTAAAATTTGAAAATATAGTAAATAATGAAGAGTTTTCTTCAGATGAAACTATGAATAAAATTAAAGAAGCGTCTAATTCACTTACAAAAGAAGGTGAAGGTGTAGGTTTAGCAAAAAGTATATTAAATATTCAAAATAATGGGAATTTCGATTCTAATATCTTAAAAGATTCCTGGAAACCTTTGGCTATTTGTGAAATAGCATTTGGATTAGAAAATGTATATACATCTAATAAAGCAGAAGTTTTAGATGGTTTAAGTAAAGCAAAAGAATATATCCCTAAAGCAAAAGAATTCCCAACTATTATTCAAAATTGGATTTCAACAGCTGAAAAAACTGAATTTACAGGCGGTGCTGCGATCATAAAAGATGTTATACAAACTATGGGAAAGCCTATGGTTGAAGCTGCTAAAAATTTCACTTCAACAGTTCTACCTGAATTGATTAATACAGCTGAATGGATGGGTGAAGTTTCAAAAGATTATAATAAAGCAAATACAGAAATACAATCAAACTGTAAACCTACTAAATCTCTACTAGCTATTTCATCATTGCCTGAAATTAAACCAACTAAGGGTGATGTTAATTTGTCGGATGATGATATTAAGTCATTAAATAAGAACTTACCTTCTTTGGCAAGTCAGTTCAATGTTAAAACTGCAAATGAATCCTTAAATAGTAATAGCGTTAAGGTTATGAGTTTTGATAAGTGGTTGGATCGTAATTAATTTACCATGCTAAAATTGTTGGTACTGGTCTCGATGTTGGGAATAAAATTTCACCATTTCTAACAAAAAGTGAAGATCCACCACCATCTAAATTAATAGCATCCTCAGCTCCAGCTAAGTGTAATTTTTTAGCAAAACCTATTAGATCGCTGCTAGGTGTTACTATAACTATAATTTCCCCTTCTTTAGTAATACCTACAGCAGTTCTAGGTCTCAATGCAGATTCTTTTGGACCTTGCCTTTCAATATTTACTGATCCATCTTTTACTAAATAATGGCTACCAGAGAATGCCTCAACTGGACTAGGTGTTTCAGATAAATTATCAAATATTTTTATATCAGGTTTAGTTACCATAATTGGCCACCATTTACCCAATGTATTTAATTTTTCCCCATAATTTATGCTGTTAGAGAAGAAATTAGCAGTAGGTTTTCCATTAGCTTCAAAAAATGTAAGATTTATAAAATTTTTATAACCTTGAGCAATCCATTCATCTGCAGTTAATCTTTTAAAATCTGGAGTAAATACAACCTTAATGGCTTTAGGATCTATTATTTCTATCTTATCTCCTCCACTATCCTTTACGATTGAAAGTTCTGTCTGTACACCATACTCAATAGTATCTTTCTTTATAGATTGAACATTCAGATTCATCATAGATAATGTAGCATCGTCTAATAAACCATTTGCAGTTATATTTTTTGACTGCTGGAATTTTATCAAAGCATCTTTAGATTCATCTCCAAATTTACCGTCAATAGCATTTTTCCCATTAGGGCGTATTTCACTCATAAATCCATTTTTAATTAAAAATGTTTGAACATCTTTAATTACATTTTCTGGATAACCCTGATTATCGTAAGAACTTTCGTTCATTTTTAACCAAGATTCGAATAGTAATATATTTCTTTTCATTAGAATTTATTTAATTGTTAATATATACAGAAAATTTTTTAATACTATGAACTATAATTTGCCAGAAGATCCAAACCCAACAGAAATTTCAATCTTACTTTCTACTTTAACTGATGAAGAATTTGATTCGTTTAGCGATTGTATTTTATTCTAATTCAGTTCCGTCATCATTAAACATTGATATCTGGCTTGGGTGATAAAAACGTTTAGTATCACTTTCACCCTCACCCCATTCGCCATAATCATTTATAATGAGACCTTCGACCTTAATATGTTTTCTTATATCATCAGCAGTCATTCTAATCATTGAATTTCGGCTATTTGATAATGGAGTATTTTTATAAATAAAATCTCCACCAACTTGTTTGGGAGCACCCTCTATTGATATCAACTCTACATTATCTCTAATATCACAGTCATGTCCTATTATTTCTGGGCAGCCTACGAGATCCTTAATGTTAGTATTTATAAATGTAAAATCATAACCAACTTCACGAGGTAAAGAGCAGTCCTGCATAGAAGTAACATCATAATTTCTTTGGTTTTCGTAATGAAGATCTCCAGTTATTTCACTAAAATAGCCTAAATATCCGTCCGAAGATAAATCGACATATCTTCCAATATAAACATCACCTTCATATTTTATAGTACCGTCTTCAAGCTCTCTAACATCTTTAGGATCTAAGTCTAGTTCTCGTATATCATACCACCAACCAGGTTTTTCATTTTCCTGCCATTCAAAGAAATCTTCTCCCAATCCAGTAATTCTTTCAACTACTTCAAAATCTATAGAATTATCCTTTTTATCAAAACATTCAAAGTCATCACCATAAGGATATACAGCTACGGCCATTTTAGAATATAGATCTATGGAATTTTCATCAGGTAATTCTCCATGTTCTTCTTCATACCAATCTTGTAATAGAGACTTATTTTTCACCATAATATAAAATAAATTTATATCTCTATTTAAGGTGTAGTCGTTCCAATATGAATCACTACTACTTGTTGTACACCAGTTTGTATCATACCCCCATTCTTTACTGGCTTCATGAGTTTGAGGAATCACAATTAATAAGTCCTTAGTATCTTTAAGTACCATAAAATCACCACTCTTCAAATCAGTAGCTTCTTGTTCAACTTCTCCGATTTCCGCATCTTCGACAGCTGATTTTAAACTCTTAAATGATTTATAGTAGTTAATGTCACTATTAGAGATTTTGTTTCTATTTACAAGTGAATCAAATCTTTTAATCATACTCCCAATTCTTTGAATCGATTCATCATCTTCATCCTTACCCTTTATGTATAAATCAAGAATTTTTTCAATGTATTTCTTATTCTTAGAAACATCAAATGTCATTGCTTCTTCAAATTCATCTTCTGTAACTAGTTCTGTTTCTAAAAATCTAGTTCTCGCTGTTGATATTGATTCATTAATTGAATAATTATAATCGCGCCAATCTTCATATAATTTTATGAATTTCATATTTGAAAAGTTCTATTTTGGTGTATATATCCCCAAAATTCTAACAATATTTTTTATTATCATAATAAATATATAGAGTAAAAACATTATGAAACGATCAGGAAGCGGAAATGCTAAAAAGGAGTCTAAGCCTAAGAAAACTAGACAAGGTAAGAGTATCAATACTAAATTATCCCCGACTCCATCAAAGGCGAAAAGAAAGGCTTACAAAGGCCAAGGTAAATAATAAAAGCCTCGTAAGAGGCTTTTCTGTTAACATTTCTTTACATTGTATTTATAAGATAATAATTCAAAGTAGTTTTCATATATAAATTTATGAAAATACTTTATGGAATACAATTAAATGGTAATGGGCACATTACACGCTCAACCGAAATTATATCTAATTTAGTTCAGAAGAATCATTCTATCGATATTATTACATCTGGTAATAATTCTAATTTATCCATTTCATATTCTATACTCGAATCCTTTGAGGGATTAAATCTTTTTTTCAATAAAAGGGGATCTATAGACTGGTATAAGACAGTCCGTACAATAAATTTAAAAAAATTGATTGAAGATATTAGTATTGATACATCTAAATACGATTTGGTCATTTCAGACTTTGAACCTATAACGGCTTGGGCTTCTAAAAAACAGAAAACTAAGTCCTTAAATATATCTAATCAAATATCACTTTTATCGAAGAAAACACCCAAGATAAATGATATTTTAGCTTCAAAATTTATTAAATACTTTGCCCCATGTAATCATAATATAGGTCTACATTACCATAATTATGATAATGACATTTATCAACCTATAATCTCAAGTAATTTATTAAGTAAATGTAGCAGTAATTTAGATTTTATACTAGTTTATTTACCAGCATACGATGTAAATTATCTAATAAAATTATTTTCTAATTTTAAAGAAATCAATTGGAAGATATATTCAAATCAAATACCTAAGTTCTTTTCAAATAATGTTGAAGTAAAAACAATCAGTTATGAATGTTTCCAAAATGATTTTATAAATTGTAATAGGATTATAACAGCTTCTGGATTTTCTACAACGTCAGAGTCTTTAGTTTTAAATAAAACATTATGGTCTATACCACTCAAAAAACAGTTCGAACAACAATGTAATGCTAAGGCACTTAAAAGTATGGGTGTATTTACAGATGAGTTAAATCTTAAATCTATACAAAATTGGATAGATAATTATAAGGAAATTTCATATGATTGGAAAAATCCTATTGAATCTATAATTAATGTAATTGAAAGTATATGAAAGTAAGAACATTGTTTATCTCAGATATTCATTTAGGTACAAGTAAGTCTAGGCCCGATAAATTATTATCAGTTTTTAAAGAATTGAAATTTGAAAAGCTAATAATAATAGGCGATTTCATAGATCTTACTTCTTTAAAAAGAAAAATATACTGGAAAGAAAATCATTCTGCAGTAATTCAAAAAATTCTAAAGATGTCAAGAAAAAATATAGAAGTAACTTATATTTTAGGAAATCATGATTTTTACTTAAGAAAGCTGATAGAAGACGGAAACATAAACATAGGTAATATTACCCTATGTGATGAATTGATCTATGAAACTATCAATGGCGAAAAGATTTTTATATGTCATGGAGATCAGTTTGATGGATTCATAAGAATACATCCTCTGATATACTATATTGGAGACTTAGCTTATGAATTTTCATATACAATAAATAAAGTATACAATTTTGTAAGGAGGTCTCTAGGATTAAACTATTGGTCCCTATCTAGATTTCTTAAATCACAAGTAAAAAATGCAATATCTTACTTAAATGATTTTAAGCATTTAGCATATAAGCAAATAGAAAATACAGAGTGTGACTCAATAATGATAGGACATATACATAATCCATGTATTGAATCATTAAATGGGAAGAAATATTATAATACAGGTGATTTCTGTGAGACTTGTTCTTTCTTATATGAAGATATGAACGGAGAGATTAAGATGGTAATTATGAATGATTAACTATAGCTTTTGCAGTATTATCTTCAGATCACCATTACCTTTTATAAGCCTGTGGTATACTTCTTTAGGAATAAATCTTTTAGAATTTAAATCTTTAGGTAGTTCATTATCTAATTGAATTTTCCAATCAGTTGGTTCTATCGACTGAATTATTCTATCTTCTTTATCCCTATGCCACATAAACTCAAAATCATCAGTATTTTCTGAGAATACTCGGATAAACTTATTTCCATCAATCTTATCTTCTTGAAATGGTAGTTCCATATTATTACCAATATCCAGGATAACTAACGCCACCCCACAGATGAGCATATCTATTAACTCTACAAGCCCAATACCCAGGAGTAGTTTTATCTTTTTTTAGATGACATTTATGACGTGAAGCAAAACTTTTTCTAGCTTCTGGATCTGAAACTTTGGCTTTTAAACCACCTTTAATGTCACCGAAGTTTACAACAATAACTTGACCAGTTTTAGGGTTTTTCACATAAACCTTATATTTTTTAGGTCCAGTACTTCTCATAGGTTTATTTAATTCTACCTTTCTACCATTATATTCAGCTTCCAATATCTTTAAATATTCGTCTGAAAATAAAGGTAAATCAAGAGGCACCATCTCATTTTCATATAATTCGAATAAACCGATATCTGTGTTTTCAAGTAAATCTTTATCTAGATCACTCAAATTTTCTAGTTGTCCATTACTATACAATTCTCTAGATTCTTTAAGTAAATTAAAATAAGATTCAGATTCAGGTCTAAATACATTATCGATTGGAGATATATTTTGAGAAACATGATAATTCATGTTTTCTGACATTTCTATAAATTTTGTAAAATCTTTAATCTGTTTCATATCAAAAAGTATTTATACTATATATTCTATTTTCTTCTGATAATCAGATTCTGCCAGATATTTTAAATAATCTAAGTCTTCTGAAATATCTACAATCTCATAAGTAGATAAGTTAAATAAATCAGATGAATGATTTAAATAATAAAAATCACCCATACGGTTTATCCAATATAAAACGGAATTTTGTTCATCAATAAATTGTAAACAATTATCTTGATTAAAGTATGTCCAATGTATTTTATTCATAATTAATCTCTTTTAATAACGTCTTTAAGTTCCTGTTTCAGTTCTTTAGCACGTTCACCTCTAAATGTAGAAGCATTAGATAAAAAATACAAAATTATATTTTCCGCATCATCTAATCCATATTTATCATTTTTATTAGATAAAAACATCATAGCATCTAAATATGGTTTTGCTCCAAAATATACTTTGGAACCCCATTCTTCTCTAATATCTTTAGCTATACTAAAAATAGGTCTTTGCATATTTACCTCATATTTTTAATGATTACATCACAAATATAGTAATTAAAATAATAAAAAACAAATAATAATAAACTTTTTTTGTAAAAATAGTATAATAAGAAAAAAGATATTTTATGGAAAATCAAAACCAAGCCCCATTGGTAGAAATTGATTATATCAATATACCAGTTCTCTTATTTCATGGTGAAACTGATGATATACAATCAAATATTGTTTATAAAGTGGATGAGGATGGGATCAGAACATTAGTTACATCTGAAGAAAATGCAAAGAATATCCTATTCAATGTAATCAATCAATCTAAAGAAGAACAAGAAATAATTAATAAATTTCGTGAAGAAGATAATTCTAATGCAGCTATTATCGTCGAGTTACCATGTGAGGGAAAGGATTTTATAAAGGGTTTCAATTATGGAATATCTCTGGAGTTCCTAGGATATAACTCTGAAAATAATAATCCTCAATTTAAAATTGTTTATGATGCGATTTCAGGAAATCCTAGAAAAACGATAAAATCTCTGAATAGCTCTAAAATTATTAATGAGCAATTAGAACTATTTTGAAAAAAGCCCCTCAAATGAGGGGCATTTTATTTATCCACGACCTTTTTTCTTATCTTTTGGGAGTTTATTAATAAACAACCAATCGTTGAATTTTTTAAGTTGAATAGGATTTAATACTTTAGAGAATTCAGATATGAATTTAGTATCACAGCTCTCCATACACTCTTTAACCTTAAATCTTTCATTTAAACCAAGAATACTCGATTTTGTAGATTTATTTATTTCGGATATTTTTATTCTAGCGTCAAGTCTTCCGATTAACCCAGAATCTAATTGAATTTTAATAGAATCGATAACTTTTTTAGAGGAATCTAAAATTCTTCTTTCTTCTAATTTAACGGAAGATATACAACTTTGAATACAATTCTGATGCTCAAAAATTAATGAGTCCACTATCATTTTTTGAGAACTATCCAAATCAAGTCTTTTGATTATACCTTGAAATATATTTCTCTTAGCATTAGATCTTGTAGAATCTTTTCTAACTTTTACTTGAACTAAACTATCAGAATACTCCTTCTCAAACTCAGGAATATATGTATTTTCTGAATATGTTGTAAAATCTAATTTTTCAACACTATTTTCAATATCTGGTAAATTATTTAATTGTTCTTGACAAGAAACTAATAAAACCAACATAATTAAAAAATTAATTATTCTCATAACCTTTTATTTGTTTTTTTCTATATATCTTATATTAAATAATTTGAATTACACATCATTAAAATTCAATGAAATCTATAATAGAGTTTATAAATAATAACATAACTCCAAATAATCAAAACGAAGCACTATCGGCTCTAGAAGAATTATTATTATATAAAGAAACTGAAGAACTTCTTTATTCTTGTGGATTAATCTCAGCTAATTTAGGAAATTTTAATAAATCCTTACAGTATTATACAAAAGTATTAGAAATAAATCCTAGTCATAAACAGACATTATTCGATTTAGGTGCGTTGAATTCACATCTAGGAGATTTTGATAATTCCATACATTATGCTAGTCGTTTAATTGAAATAGATCCTGAATACAATAATATCCTAATGCATTTAGCGAATCTGCATTCAAATATGGGTAATCATAATTTAAGTGTAGAAAATTTTAAAAAGGCCTTACAAATTAACCCATATAATTTAAATTTATGGGGTGATCTATTTTTATCTTTAAACTATATTAATTTGAATATAGAAGAAAGAATACTAATAAGAAATAAGTTTTCAGAGTTACTTCCATACGTAAAACATAATTCAATTATCAAAAAAACTAACAAAATAAAATTAGGGTATATTTCATCGGATTTCAGAAATCATGCTGTAAGTTATTTCACAAA
>JACCDX010803686.1_pt1 | contig 36271 bp, 60 predicted proteins | sample 7449681 | NCBI WGS metagenome assembly JACCDX01 (sample SAMN15323450, study PRJNA562643) | freshwater metagenome | isolation source: river surface water | place: USA:Blue River Watershed | collected 2017-08-18
ATCTTCAGCGCCTGTTTTGTGCGCATCGGATCAGTCATAGTATCTAATGCTGTCTTGATAATGCTTGGTACTGCATTACCAGTAGTGTCACCGTACAACCGCAAAAGGTTTGTGCCGTTAGTGCCAAACATATTGATCTTGCCGCCTGTTTGCACGGACGTAACCAGCTTCAGATCATTACTTTGGTTAGAAAAGAACCACTTCTTTTCAAAAAATACTGCTTGGATATAACGATTAGTGCCGCTGTCGTTGTAGCGAATGTTAAATGCCGCGCACAAAATGTTATTCAGCAGCACTTGACCGGCTGTTACTTGCGCTGTTGTAAAGTCAATATTCGGGAAAACACCGTCTAGCGGATCTGATAACTTAGAAGTGGTCGAGCCTACCAGCGCATACACCCCGTATTCGTTCATAAACAAAACAGAACGGAAGTACGGGAAGATGGCGTAAGGCAATCGAGTACCTACAGACGCAGATACGTTGGTGTTGGTAAATATCGTTGTGCCAACACTTGTCACCCTGACATCAGAGAAAACGTTGATGCTGTCCTCGCCAAAGATGTACAGGAAGTTGTTAGCAGAAAGTAATTGAACAATGTTGCTGTGAAGCGTTGTGTCCGTTAGAGTAACCCCGCCAGCAGACACACTTGTAAAGTCGCTGTAGCTACCAGCAGCAGAGTAATACACAGTCCTTCCTTGAGCCACCCAGTTGCGGCCTGAGAAGGTTTGAATTCCAGTGACTTGTTCTGTTGTGATGACTGCATTGGCTGTTGCATTCGAGCCTCCACCGCCGGTGATCGTCACAGAAATATTGGCATTGTTGCTGTACCCAGTGCCAGGGTTCGTCATGATCACACGGCTAATCTGACCGCCCGTCACAATCGCAGTACCAGCAGCATTAGTGCCACCACCGCCAGAAATAGTGACTACGATGTTGGCAGCATTGGTATAGCTTGTTCCACCGTTAGTAACATTGACCGAAACCGTACCCTTTTTGAACGTCACTAAGCTGGCAATCGCAGTTGCGTTCGCGCCACCGCCACCTGTGATCGTAATGGTTGGGGGAGATGTGTAACCAGAACCTGCGTCGGTCAACGTAATAAACGAAACCGCATTAGCAGTTAATGTTGCCTGAGCCGTTGCCTGAATGCCACCAGTTTGATTAGGCGCTGAGATAACTATCGCAGGGGTGCTTGTGTATCCGCTTCCACCATTAGTAATAGCTATTGATCCAACCGAACCAATAGATACAAGGTTAGTGCCATCCCAGGAATAAACACCATTGTTCGGATCTCCAATCAAAACAATGTTGTCTTTCCACTGCGTCAGGCGAATACCAGCGTTAGAGAACGTGCCAGCTATTGCAACATTAGCTTTGGCATTGGTTTCTATGTTGACATACTCAGCACTGCCATCTTCCTCAAACCCGATCACATAATCTAGGTTGTTCAGATTAGAAGACAGAATAGTAGTGACGTTGTTGCCAAAAGAAACAGCCGTGTTGCTGTACGTCGGTAAGATTTTAAGGTTGCCGTAGCCTATCGGCATGGCATTTTCTAGCCATGCAAATTCGTCTTTATCGATAGCCGTGCGGTTAGCCTTGGTGTTTACACCCTTAAAGTTCTTGACTACTGCATAGCTTTTCTTTTGCTCTGTTGCAGCCATAATCAGTAAGGATTGCTATAAGGGTCAGGCAAGCGCCGAGTAAACGTGGTGTTAAGAACAGAGCGAACCTTGCTAAGGTATTGCTGATAAAAAATTTCTGATTCGCCATAAGACTGCTCTTTGAACTTCGCTGTATATGCTGCGTAATACGCTACAGGTGTTGTATAAGGATCAATGATCGTATCTGTTGTTGCGCCATTGACTAGTGGTGCTGGCAAAATAGTTGTGTCCAGTTCCATCACATAAGACTGGTCTGGCACAGGAGAAATGTAAATCTGGTTCTGACCAAACACCGAAAACGCCGCCGGTCTACCGATATAGTTTTGCCAATATCTCAACTGTGCATTGAATTGCGTCCAAGGCAGGTAAGACAGTGGATACCGACTGTTACCCCAAAAGACGTTAATGTTCAGAATGTCTAGTGTTTGAGATGCTTGCGGCAAACTAGCAAAAGGAATTACCTCAGCATTGCCGACGTACTGAATCATTGCCGTGCCGTTCGCAAAAGGCGTAGACGGAGGAAACACGGTAGTTGAGCCAGGGTATTGCGGAGATTGGTCGCCTGTAGTTCCAGCCGTTGTTACAACGTAAATATAGACGTTGGAAAAAATTAGATCATTCAAGGCAACTGCGGTGTTTGCAGTCCACGCAACTGGTGTCCCCGTATAACCGACAGGGGCTATAGGAGTTTGCGAAACTTGAATGGTTCTTAAACAGCCGGTATCTCTGGCAACACGCTCCCGCGCTCCGTTGATGTAATCAGTCAGTTCGGAGTCGGAATAAAAGTTTCCGTTGGCATCGTGCAGAAGCCTTCTGACTTCCGTAATGTAGCCATTGAGCGTTGCCATTTAAGTCCCATATTTAAGCGGCTTTAACGACTGTTCTCCCCCGATGTGCTTTAGGCACAAGGGGGGTTACTGAGTCATCGCCAGGGGATAAAAAGCGATTCTTTTCAGGTTTCTCTTGGGTTACTTCAAACTTTGCCAACTTCACCAAAGCATCTTCGATGTCGTTAGTTGAGTTGCATAACCCAAGTGTCACCATCGCAGGAAGTTTATTTTCCTGCTCATAACCGAATACGTGACGCGCCATTTCTATGCTGATCTCAACTGATTCGTTTACAGGAAACGTATAGTTGTTAAAAGCGTATTCATGGATCAAAGCCTTACCGCTTCGATTAGTCACATATACAGTTGTCATAGCGTAACAATGTCACCGTAAACAGTAATGTCGCAAGTACCGCTGCTCACCGCTGTGTTCACCTTTACATACAGAGAACCAGAGGAATAAGTCGCAGATAGCGCAGTAGTGGAAAGCGTTACATCTTGCCACTTAGCCGTGCCATCTACAGAACTCAAAACAGTCGCATTGCTAACCGCATTGGACGCATTGCCATCATTAGATGTCAAAATTGTCACGTTTGCAGCAGCAATGCTCTGATTTGCTTTAGCGACAGTGATCCTGCGAACGATGTAAGAAGTGCCACCCACAACAGGCAGTTGGGCAACCGCATTGCCAGTTGAGCCAACGCTGACGTTGACTGCACGGGCAAGAGCAAAGCTGCCAAAGCCGTTGGGGTATAGCGAACCTACATGGTTAGCATCCATGTCGCCCCCTTAGGTGTTGTAAGTGCCGCTTACGTTCTCTCCACCGTCTACGGTAAAGAGCGTAATCGTCGGAGTACCTGACAACACATTTGCACGGACGTTAGTACCGTCAGCGATAAACAGGCCACCAGTATTGTTGGCAACCACAACGCTCCAAGAAGCATTGCTAATGTTGCCAGACGTATTGGTGTTCAGTTCGATGGTGACGTTTGCAGTCGGTGCAATGTAGTAAGTACCCGCCGGAAGAACGACGGTTGCAGTACCAGCGGCGTAAGCCTGGAAATAGGCCGACGCAGCATTGGTGGCTGCACCTGCTACTAGGATTTTATTTAAGCCAAGTGCCATGACGAGTTCTCCTTACAGTGTGAGAGAGTTATAACCCGTCACCTTAGTCATCGACTTCGGCTTGGTGCTGACCAATTCAGCAATCGTCAGCACTGCGCCAACGTAGCCAATCTGCCAGTTCGGAAGAGTCGATTCAAAGCCCGTGAACACAAACGAACCTTGCTCATGAATGTAGAGCGACAGGTAGTTGCTGTTCAAGAAGTACACAGTACCTTCAGGACAGTAAGGGTCAGGATAAATCGGCACACCAGCGACCATCAGCGCACGGAAAGCCGCTTGAGGACCATTTGCGTCACCGTCAAAGCCGTTACCTGGAGTGATCATGTACTGTTCTTGACCAACAAAGTCTTGAGCCAGCAATGTCCAAGTACCGAAACCGCAAACACCAAACGACGGAACTTCAGCGCCGTTCTTCACGGTTCCGCTGATGTACTGAAGGATGTTTTGGCGAGTTGGGTTGACCGAACCAGCGGCGTACTGCTTCGAGCGCCACCAGGTGTAAGTCGAACGGTCGATGTTGCCGTAAACGCCAGAATCAGCGACAGCGGCTGGCAGACCGATAAACTGCTGGTTATTCGTGGTGTTGGTGTACAGCGCCGTTGCCATAGCATCCATCATCACGTTAGTCGCGTCATTCATACGCGCTTCGATCAGAGGAATGATGGCTGCGTCTTGCTGAACTGCACCTTCCATACCGAGGAACGGTACTGGAGCGATCATCAGCTTCAGGTTAAAGTCAGCGTTATAAGCGCCTTGCTGTACGGATGGCTGGTTAAACGAACCAGAGTAATCCGACCACTGAGCGTTCACAAACTGCGAACCTTGGACAGGAACGGTTACAGAAGAAACACCACCGGAAGCCTGTTGCGAGTTAGCAATCAGAGCCGCCATCAGCGGTGTCGAGTTATAGAGTTGTACGACCAGCTTCGGAATAAACGCCCTACGGGTTACGTATGTAAGTTCCGTAAATTGCGTACTACCCGTTGCCGGAAGAATACCGCCACCAATAGGCATAGTTTATCTCCGAGTCAAAGAATCCCCTGTTTTACAAACCAATGGGCTTTGGATTTTTCCGTAGCTCATTGAGTGCTTTTGCTGCTTCATCCCGCGCACCAGCAACAGGGTTCCTCCAGTATTTCGACAGGTCGAACTTGTTGATGGCAGACGGGTTGTATCCGGTTGGAGTCGGAGCCGCAGACTGCTGCATCCAACGCCAATATTCTGCTGCTGCTTCGTGGTTAGTAATGCCTTTTTCCAGCATGACTTTCTCCACTTCTTCAATTTGATCGTCCGTGTCAATCAGACCTTTAGCCTTCAACTTGTTGCGACGGGAGTTGAGTTCATCCATCGCCTCCTTTTCCCGCAACTTGGCTTCGAGTTGTGCCACACGGTCATTGGCGCTATCTACCGCCGAGCGTGTGTAGTCTTCGATTTCTAGTTCAGGAATAGGAAGATCTGGTTTGATCTTCTTGGTGAGTCGCAACATATCCTTGCGGGTAGCTGGATTTTCAGCCAGTTGCCGAGCAAGCAAAGCCAGTTCATCACGGGCTTCAGGTGTTAGGTCTTCGAGTGACATAGATATCCCCTTACTTTAATTAAATAACGCGCTTGCCATCACCAGGCTTTTGAACTTGCATCTTGTTCTTGCCGCCGGTGGCAGAAGCGTTTTTCAGACCACCAAACTCCGAGAAACGTGGAGTGTTGATCATCTGACCATTTTGCTGGTTGTTGTCGGTTGGGCGACGAGGTGCGGATGCGCCTCTTGGCTTAAAGAGATCCATGTGTTGCTCCTTACATAGGTTGAGGGGTTGCGCCTGGCATCTGCATACCAGGTATTGCTGGCGCTGCTGCCAAAGCCTTACCTTCCGGCGTTGCGCCACCCGCCTGTGGAAGAGTCTGAAGCATCTGCAAAATTTCAGATTGCTTAAGTTCGTTGGTCGATTCGCGCTTGCCGCCGATCACGCCACTTAGCGTTTTCAAAGCAGACAACACTTTCTGACCTTCTGGTGAGTCGCCACCCAATGCCGGTAAAGACTGCTCAATCAGGTCGATTGCTAGGCCAAGGTTGACCAACGCGCCTTCGCGGTTGCCCATTTTGGGTTCTGGCGTAGACATGGGCGCTGCCATAGGCGGGGTTTGATCAGTGGCAATAGCCTCTGAATCCAATGGAGCCGGTTGTTCGGGCGCACGTTGCGCTCTCATCATCTCCATTAACTTGTCTGGTGGTACGCTCATAATTACCCCAATAGATTTTGGCGATAGCAATAAATCGTTTAATAGCTTTTGTCAAGTAGGGGCGTATATTTAAGCTCCCCGCCCCCGCAGGGAAATCCCTAAGGATTACTTGCGTGCCTTGCGGCCTTTGCGTGCTTTGCGTGCCATGATGGACTCCTTTAAGCAGCGGCCACCTAGTTCATGGGGCAGGCAGCCACACCCTTTTCCCTTTCGGGGGAACTAATTAACGACGGGTCTTGCGACCACGCTTCATTTTCTTGTACATCATCATCTCCTTACTAATTTCATCCCCTTACTGTACGACCATAAGTTCTGGTTGACGGGCTGCGGTCAAAACTTTTAATGCTTTGAACCCGATATTGCAAATCAGGGCTTCTTGGCGAATCTTTCATAGGCTGAGTTGTGCCAGCACGGGGTTGGTCAGCCTTGGGAGAGATATTTTGTCCAGCCATTATTCACCTACCGCTTTCAGATCAGGTTTACCCTCTGGTTTTTGCTGTTGTTGCTGTTGTTGCGGTTGTTGCGCTTGTTTTTCCTCTGCGCGTTTCAACTTTTCCTTCAACAACTGCTTCATAGGCGGTTCAAGCAAATCTATCAGAGATTCCTTGTCGATAGCGCCAGCCTTAAACATATTAAACGCTAATTGACGCAAATCTTCCGTAAAGATTGGGCTATTTGAGTGAGCATCGACCTTTACTACATAGTTTTTGGTAAATTGCTCAGGAATAAACTTAACATTCTCAGCATCAGTCAAACGTGAATCGTCATACGCTTGCAGCAGCTTCATGTAGAGCGTTGCGACTTTTTCGAGACTATCTTCAATGATAAGCGCCCGTTTTTTTGCTCTTGAGGAGCCAAGTCGGGCAAGTTGGCTGGCGTGTCCTTGGCTTCTAACCCCAGTTTCGCCTCTTCCTGAGAGTACGCTTGTAATACCTGACGCTTCCGCGAACATCTGATCCACTTCACGTATCACCTCGAACAGATCACCAGGCATTTGTGGGGCAAGTTTCTCCACCTTAGCATTTGGCATATCCGTTGCCAGCAAACCACCGGCACGGTTTAGGGCAAAGTTCTTTTCATCCAGAATGCCTGTAAACCCAACCAAGGCTGTCGGCGGCGCTACTTGCTTGGACAACAAGTCCAAAATTTCTTCCATCCGCTTGTTACGCAAACTTTGCAAGAACACTAACCGCTGTACCTCGCTCTGCCCCCAATAATAGTCGTACATGGGGTTAGGGCAGAGTTGAACAAACGGCAATTCGCCTTTCAGGAATACCTGTTCACCAGGCCGGTCATAGATCACTACGTCCGGTTCGGCAATCGTGACTACTTGGTAATCCAGCGTGTCATCATTCCAAACCCACAACTCCGTCATCTCAATGGTTTCTTCAGACACTTTCGCCTTGTAGCGGTTCATACCGGACAAGTCTAAGTTGACTGTACCCACCATTGTTGGGTTCGATTGGGAAAGAATGATGCGGTCAATACCGTCAGGTATCTCAATTTGCTGCGGTTTGTAGCTGGAAGTAACGCGTTTGACGATCTGATCCCGCTTTGGATGCGAGTACAAACGGGCGTACAACTCAGACTTGGTAATGTAGTACCGCTGCGCCATTGCTTCTTGGCGATCAGTGTAGGGCGTATCTTCTCGCAGAACGCCAACTGAGGCCGGTTCCACCATGTACGGATGGATACCGTTGTTGACAATCAGCTTGACGTAGGTAGTTCCGAACGCCAGCGCCCAAGTCAGGGCTGTCGAAAACACTTGATCGCAGTTCGAGTTCAGCCACTCATCGTTAAGAAGATTGGTCAGCGCAGGAATCTTGCGGTGTTCTTGGGGGCTAACTTCAGCGCCAAGGTTGATGGTAAAGCGTGTCGTTTCTGCCGAGTAGAGAAACGAAGTCAGTTGATCTAAATGCGGAAAGATTTTGTTAAAAAGCGCCGGTGGTTCTTCCGGCGGTGCGCCAAACAGGTAATACGAACGCAAGGTTGCGTAGTCTGCTTTACGCTCTTCCAGCGACACGAAGCACTTCTGGATCAAGTCCAGATAGAACTCCTCGCGGTGCAATGGGTCACTGGGGATCCGCATTAGGATTTATTTGCAGGTTGTCATGGTCGGCTATATAACTCGCAGTCTTGGGTGCTGTCAAGTTGCCAAGGTCTTTTGGGTTCACGCCCACAGGTTCACCGTTAATAGAACGATAACCATTTCCTTTCACTAAGCTGTCCAAATTCCAGCGAGTGCCTGACGTATTGCCCCACATCACAGCGTCACCAGGGCGCTGCTCTCTAGCGGCCTCCGGCGGCGTTTTGTTCTTACGGGTCAAGTAACCGGACTGGCTTTCGCCCTCCCGTGTTGACTTAATGTCCGTCATGTCAAAGTCCATTGCCAATTGTTTAAGTGTTTTGTCATTGTGCTTGGTCGTGTCTGACTTCAGACCAACCGGCTGAAGATGCACAATCGACACCTCTTCATCGCAGCCCTTCATCGGACACTTGGCATCAAACGACTCAAAGTAGCCGTGTGTCTGACAGTGATAATCACGTAATACTTTCATAATCATATCCCCTTCAATTTATCATCAAGTGAATAACCAGAATAATCAAGACGATTCTTAATGCCCAAATCTAGTTTAATTTCGCCATCTTTGACCGTTAGGCCATAGCCCCTCACCATCCTCATCTTGGGTTCTTTGCGCCATTCGATCCACTTCTTGCCATATCTTTCCATAACGGCAATTTCTCCATTACGCCAAGCGTCATACCCTTTTGACACCCTGCGCTGGATCAATTCGGTCATTGGGTACTTCTCATTGACAAAGACGTTGTAAAGCGTTTTGCGGTCAACACCGCACAACTCAGAGAACAACTCTAGCGGTATCCCGCGCCTTTCATCAGCTACAAACGCTTTGATAATTCGCAACAGTTCTTTTTTAGGAATGATATCGATCACGCATTCCCTCCGTAGATCCCAATTCTTTTAAGGTAATCAGATACGTTTTTGCCAACTGCGACCTGCTCTGGTGTCATGTCATCTGTCTTCCTACTCATCTCGCGTGTGATCTTCATGTTGATCAACTTAGGCTGCACCTGTTCGGCAAATGCCGCGCAAGCCAAAGCAGCCGCCATCACGCGATCATCTTTGTTTCTACCAGTTGCCTCAATACTTGCGCCATCCCGAACAATGGTCTTCATCTCTTCAATCAAGTCTGTTGAGTAAAGCGCCATCATGTTTCGTTCAAAGTAATCCTTCATGTACGACAGCATTCGCTCTTTGGTCTGTGATGTCGTAATCCAACCGATGCTGTTACTGATGCCGCCTAACGTATCGTTACGCCGCCAGATATAGTTACTCATGCTACCTAGCACGTTCATCAAGTCATGACCTGCTTGGCCTGTCAGTGTTGCTGCTTGACGCTTTAAGTTTCGCAGTTCGTTGATAACCGCTTGACCAGGACCATTGACCTCAAGGTTCAGCGTCGAGTTTTTGTAAGCGCCAGCAAGGTGGGCGATCACCCAAGCAAACTGATAAGTGTTCATCTCCGGTGTCGCAAACTCTGCAACCTGCTCCATACCGTCAGCGTAGCAACGGAAGACTTGTATGCAAAAACGATCAGCCCAATCAGAACTGCCATAAGCAGGGTCTGCGCCAATAACGTAATAAGCCGTATCAACGGGTTCCTCCCATATCTTCAAGGTTGCCAGGCGCTCAGTAGACTTCACCACTTCTGTGTCCAAGAAGTTTGCGCCCATGCTGTAGCGGTAGTAATCGCAACCAATCTTCTTGGCGATCTTCATCATGTCCGTGCAACGGGCGTTCGAGAAGAACGACGTACCCGTCATGATGAACGCATAGTCTTCAGTCGGCGGGAACTCCTGATACATCAGCGCATCATCCTTGATGCCCTCATGCAGTTTCCAGCGCCACCATGCCATTTGTCTGCTATTGATCTCTACGTCGTAGAGTTTCTTAATGTCGCGTGTCCATTCCTTCTCTTCAGAAGTTAGCTTGCCATCCCAGTAGACTTTATAGATCTGTGAGTTGGCATCGACGGAATAGAACTGGTTACGCCACCAGCCACAAAAGATTGCTCTTTGTGTCTTAGCGCGTTTCGCAGTGACATACATATCGTGGAACATATTAAAGCCACGCGCAGTGGACTCGAAGATGTACAGACGATTCGGGTTAGTCTCGGCAAGCGAGGCCAGCAGTGAGGCTAGACCTTCTTCATCGCCCCAAGACGAAGTTTCGGTTCCGTGTAGGAAGGTAATGGCTTTACCGCGACCAAGGCTACCTTTTGCTCTAAGCCCCGCGACTTGATAAAAGAGGCGGCTTCTGTTCTTGAGTTGAAGCTGATTCCGGTTGTGGGCAATGAGTGGTATGCGCCATTCTTTGGGTAGACCTTCCATGTACATGGCAAGGGTTGACCGAAACATATCTCGGTTTTCTTCAGTATCTGTTGTAAGTGTGCCTTGAAGTCCATTGTGTATAAAGTGCCAGTAAAGATCTAAAGCCAAAGAGATTGTCGTAATACCTAGCTGCCGCCCTTTTAAGATCACAAAGAAGTGGATGTCTTCCATCAACCCCTTTGAGATTTCATCCATCACATACGTCTGTGTGCCTAGCAGCACATCCATTTTTTTCAAACCCTGTTCTTTGGTTTCAATCTTTAATTGCGAACAGAACTTGTAAAACTGCGCGAGATTAAATTTCATGCCATCAGCATTTCATATTGATAGTGGTCAGCAAACAATTCATACACAATCTCTTCACCCTGAATGTTTTCCATTTGTTCCTTGGTAAGTTTCCAAAGCACCTTGTCACCATCCAAGAGTTGCCGAAACCTTGCGTGATGCCCAAACACCTTTCTCAAGTCCATGCCTTCATGGGGCGCACCAATATGCTCAAAAGAGAAATACTTGGAAAGTTCATCAGGGCAGAACTGAATACCCACCTGCTCTAACGCAGGGCGCATAAAGCAGCAGACCTGAACATCTTCATTCATCAAGGTAGGTTCAGGCATTTGGTTACGCATGATTCCGTACTTAGAGGGCGCTTCCAGCATGGCCTTGCTTCTCAGACTAAAGCCACCGTTCTGCACCACTCTGGCATTATCTTCACCCCACCAGGTATAAGACGTTTTGTACATACCGTAAGGCAGCAACGCTGCGTGTGTCAGCCCACCAACGTAATCGTAGGTCAGCCAGTCATCTCGCCAGTTGTCACCATTTAGCGCCCAACCATCATGTTGCACGATCAAGGCGTAAGGCGTGTCGATGTAGTGATGAAGGCCGTACAGCACGAACTCTGAGTAAGCATGGTAGTCAAGACCGTGCGCCACCAGCTTCTGCGGCACATCTGTTTGCACAGCCACATTGGTAATCAGCAACTGCTTGCTGCCAGGTAGTGCTGCTGAAGTCTTCTTTAGGGCTGGCAGGGCTATGCTGCCCCGTCCATCCCCATAGATGGCAACCACCGTAATATCGGAATATCTATCGTTTGCCACCCCTACGCTCCTTATCAAACTCACCCAAGTTCCAGTTGGCAATGCGATACATCGCCTCTTTGTTCTTTGCTACCCGCAACAGTTCCCGCGCCACCTCAGGCTTGTAAACCTCATTCCAAGTCCTGACCAACTCCCGCTTCTCAGCGGCTGAATAAGCCCGTGCAGCTTTCTGCATTTCATTTCTCAGAACCGTTCTGGACAGCAATAACTCTTCCCGATACTTCTCCTCAGGCGTAGGCTGACCCATTCACCACCTTTTTAATTCTCGACAACTCCGACAAGCACTCTGCCAAGAGCCTTGCAGACCTGTTTTGCTGCCGACGTAGTTCCATAATCAACTCAGCCTGATTCATCTGGTGTACAGCACCCCAGTAATCATCCTGCGCCATGTCTACATAGTCTTCCCTTAACTCCACTACATTCATGTCACCCTCCATACCCTAATACCATCCCCTTCTTTCCTAGCTGAAAACTTGTACCCCAACCGCTTACTCGCCCTCCAGTTGGCATTCAACACAACCTGCATACCCAAACCAGCCACAAAAAAACTATCACCCACCTCCATCTCCCCATGCGGATACCGACTATCCAACTTGGGAGGCATCACAACCCCTCTCTCAACCATAATCTCCATACCACCCTCACTATACATACCTAACCTCCCTATCACCACATAATCATGATAGGGCAAAAAAAAGCCCCTGACAACCAGGGGCGAACGCTCACCACAAGGAGAGCAGCGAAGAAACCAAACAATACCAAAAAACAGAAAAAACTTTTGGGGGGAGCTGGTTGGGGGGCGCGCAACACAGACCCCACCTAGACCATCGAAGTAGCCAAAACGACAATCTTGTCAAACGATTACTTACCAAACCGACCAAGCCGACCAAGTCAAGCATCAATAGCCTGGCTGCATCAATATCCTGGGATTGATAGCGTTTCCCTACCCCATATAAATATGACAACGTCAGCGGGCATGTTGTCATACTACCATCTTACCTTTTCCGCAACTGTCAGACCATATTACATATAGACTAATTACCTACATGCTATATATATATATGTAACCATATAAGTGTCACACTGTAACAGTTACACTGTCACAAAATGTGACACATTCTGTTACACATAACACCTAAAATAATGCTTTACGGCATGGCACATAATCTGCATAATAATGGCTGTAGTAATCAGTAATTCAATCCACTAGGGAGATTAGACAATGCAAAACTCTACAGATAACTCAAGCCGCACCACATTCGATTTTCTAGCTGATAGTGGCATGGCATATAGCACTATCAGAAACCTACGCTCAGGCCGCTTTGGTAGCTTTGCAGCTAGCATTGGCGATGCCGCTAGCGTTGCAGACAATCAGAACTTTGAGCGTCTTATGAAAGCGTTTCCAGAGCTATTTTGGGCAGCTTCTGAACTGTAATTCCTCAATTCCTTACAGGAGATTAGACATGAATCAGAATGACGCAAAAAAACTTGTTCGTAACTTATTAGCCCTTGAAAAGAGAATAGCCACACTTGCTGCTAAAAATCCTACTAGTTATACAGAAATCGGCAAAATCGGTTCTTTGAAGGCTACGGCGAGAATAGAACGTGCCACTTTAGAAAAACTAGGTATCAAAGCTTAATCACTCATCAGGCCGGTTCACTCCGGCCTACATTCCTCTCAGGAGATTCGACATGAAAGATTCAACCGCTCTTATCCTCTCATCAGTAGCTTTCAACCTGCTCACAGTGCTGGCTGTCATCAGTAGCTTGCCTGTTACTGCTTGCGCTGTCTTATCGCTGTCAAGTGCTGCTCTGCTCGGCTTCGGTTTCTACAATCTAGCCAACGACAATTAATCCTCAATTCCTTACAGGAGATTAGACAATGACTATTTATCAAGAAATCACCGATTCCATCATCGCAGAACTAGAAAAAGGTGCTGCACCTTGGGTTAAACCTTGGAATGCGCCAATGGGTGCTGATAAGAATATCGTTAGCCAAAAGCCTTATCGCGGTATCAATCGGCTAATTCTAGCCATGTCAGGCTTACGTTATGACGTACCAGTATGGGGAACCTATAAACAATGGGCAGAAAAAGGCGCTCAGGTTAAAAAGGGTGAGAAGGGTACAAAAATTGTCTTTTGGTCACAGGCTAAGACCACGAATCCAGAAGGTGAGGAAAAGGCTTACGCATTCGCAAAAGCCTATTTTGTGTTCAATGTCGCTCAGGTTGACGATTTCCCGATCATTCCTTCCGGCGATATTCCTAACGACAATGCCAGAATCGAAGCCTGTGAAAAGCGAATCGCAGCTACTGGTGCGCGTATTGTTCACGGCGGAGATACCGCTTGTTTCATTCCGTCAAGTGACGTTATCAGAATGCCAGAACTAGGTACTTTCCAGTCATCAGAACATTATTACGCTACTGCATTCCATGAGTTAACTCACTGGACAAGCGAAAAATCGCGCTGTGATCGGGATTTGAGCAAGGGTAGATTTGGTAACGCTGATTATGCTTTCGAGGAATTGGTAGCAGAACTAGGCGCTGCATTCCTATGTCAGCATCATCAAATTAAGGGTGATCTGCGCCATGCTGGTTACATAGAATCATGGCTGAAGGCTTTGAAGAATGACAATAAGGCTATTTTCAAGGCTTCAGGATTAGCGCAGCAAGCTACCGATTTCCTGATGAATTGCGGTCAACAGGCCGAGGAATTGATAGCCGCTTAAAACCTGACTGTAAGCCGCTTATGGCGGCTTATGGGCGTGTTTTACGCCGATTCCTAAACGGAGATTAGACCATGTCAATACTATGCTCACCGCAGTATATAAACCAGCTATGCGACGCATACGATATCTTTGAATATCGCATTCTCATTTTAGTAACATTTCCCGATGGTCAACAGATTGTCACTGACAGCGCCGATATTGCCAATGCTATGCAAGCAAATGGTGCTGAAACTCGACATATCACTGAATTAGGGGAATAAACAATGAGCAAAATAGACCATGCGCGGATTCTCAATGCGTATCTTTCAAGATTGACACTTGCTGATATTGACGCTATTAACGCCGCTAATCGGACATGGGCGTATGCAGCAATGAATCAAAATAATTCCTCGCTTCTGGAGTGTCGGGCAGGTTTTTATGCCGCAATTGCCAATGCGGTAAACAATCTGATTCAGCACGATATTGGATACATTGAACAAGTTATCAGCGAGGAATCAAACCATGCAAACCTTGTTTGAAATGCTCGGCGGCTTTATAGCTTTCCTATTCTTATGGGCTTTTCTTTTCGTTTTATTATCATTCTAGGGGATTAGATATGCAAAATTATCAAGTGTTATTCATGGGTGAAAATGTTTGGACTATTGACGGTTCCCCCCATGTTTTCAATTCAGCCGCTGAGGCCGCCAAAGAGCTAACAGAACATTTCGAAGACATGGAAACAGAGGGCATGGATTACGAAACTTCCGATTATCGAATCGAAGCGATTTAAGCCGTTTTTCTATCAAGGGTTGCCAGAGTATCGACAACCCTATTTTTTCGGCCTGTAGGCCGTTTTAAGGGGATTAGACAATGCAAACAGTACGCGAAAACATTCTATTGTCATCAGGCCGCATCATAGGCCATGAATGGCACGAAAATGGCTACCAAGTAGCGACACCATTAACAGGTAATCAGGAAATGACTAATGAGGAATGGATAGAGTATTGTCAGATTGTGCATCAATCCAAATAAAGCCGTTTTAAGCCGTTTTTAGGGGTGAGTGATATCCTCGCTTGCCCTTTTTCGTTTTATCGCCGCTATGAGGCTCTAATCGCTTCCTAGCGGCATTGTCATCAGGAGGATGATATGCAAGCCAAGCAAAAACTATCCATAGTCAAAAATTCTCCCGCGCGCGCGATATCGCAAGCGGACAAGCCGACAAGCATCCTTGACCAAAGATTCCGCTATCAAGGTTCTGTCGAAACCGATCTCCGCGCCAGGTTCAAAGCTATGGGCTTCAAAACCCCAAAACCCAAGAAACCCCAATTTGGCAAATAAGCAACACCCCGTATATATGTTATATAACGACAGACGTTTTAACGTCTGTGGTACTAACACCTATACCATGTAGTTAAGTTTCAAAGCATTACATGGTTGAAATAATATAAGGCGTCTTATCTACTATCGTCAGGAATACGACAGTATTCCTACTATATTTCGGGTTTTACTATATTACTTCCTAACTATATCTGTCTTTCAATTATATTGTATGAATACATAACATATATAGCATGAAGTATGCCAGAACATAGGCTATTGACTATTGTTAAACGATAGAAATTACTCATTGTTAAATTTATTTGTGTTACTGTAATGTCCGATTGTGCAATTTCGCACAGATTAGAACCTTGAAAGGGGATTCGTATGACGTACCTGAAAGACATTAAGTTGTGCGTAGACTGCGCGTTCTATGGCAACCAGCACGGTCAGAGAGACCGCTGCATCAATCCAGAAGTTACCGAGATCAGCATGGTAACTGGCAAGGAAGACTACCCTTATTGCTTTGCCCAACGTCAGTCCTACCGGATTGGTGACTGCGGTGAGTCTGCGCGTTTCTTTGTCCTGAATGAAGACAGGCAAATAGAGCAAGAAAAGAAGCGCCAGGAGTTCGAAGAAGCTATGCGTGACGCACCATTCTAAGGGGATGCCATGACTACAGAAGACATTATCCGCATGGCGCGAGAAGCTGGCGGTGATGATTGGGGGATATTCCGAGACTTCATGCCGGAACTAAAACGCTTTGCCAACCTAGTCGCAGCAGCAGAGCGTGAGGAATGCGCCAAAGTAGTTGAGCACGCTGGCATAGATGGCTACGGAACCCTAGCCGCCGCCATATTGATAAGAGAAAGAGGTGCGCCGTGAAGAAACTTATCTTTTTCTGTGTTTTGCTGGCAAACCCTGCTTTTTCAGAGGAATGGATGGAAACCGTCAACGAAGCTGGCGGCAAGATCCTGTTCCTGAACTACCTATGCCCTGATAGCACCACAGGCCGCAAAGTAATCGCAACCATGCGGGATGGCGGCACAGTTCACGGCTGCTGGTATTTCTTTGCCGACATGGTTCATGTGGTTTGGGTAGGTCAAGGCGGCAGAACATCAGCCTACGATCCTAAGACGCTTTCCTATAAGAAAACACCATGACCAATGAACTGGACAACCTAACTTGGCCTCTCACCTGTGAGATTGCCTGTCGCGCAATGGTGCTGAACATTACCTTTGATCAGGCTGTTCAGATACTAATCCGTCAATACTTAGAAGTTACTAAAGGGGAAACGAATGACAAGTCCTAATGAATCTGATTTCGCGCCAGAGATTCGACGCTCTGCTTGGTGGTCGGGTGACAGCCGCAAAGCCGCTAATGGCAAAGCTGCTGACGTTATCCTGGAAAAGCTAGGCAAGAAGGAAGTGCCAGATCTGTCCGGCATAGAAGCTGTCCAGATGGGTAAGGTCATGGAACCTACCATTGCCAGACTGTTTCAAGACAAGCACAGGATCGAATTGAAGGACGCAGACTATGCACTGTCACATCAAGATGAACCGTGGCTGCGCTCTCACTTTGATTACATCAGTGCAGATGGACGAACGCTCGTTGAATGCAAGAATTACAACGCTAGCGTTATGTCTAAGTTCGACGAAGAAACAGGTGTGGTTCCTGCTGCTGATATGGCGCAACTCATCCACGAAGCTGCCGTACATAACGTGGAGTCAATATACCTTGCAGTCCTGTTCGGCGGTCAGGCATTCCGCACCTATCACTTCAACATCACGCCAGAGATGAAAGAAGACCTGATCCGGCAAATGGCAAAACTTTGGGGGATGGTAGCGACAAAAACACTTCCAGAACCTGATTCTCTTGACAGCGTAAAGCTGATCTACCCTGAGTCAACCGAGGAAACCATTGTGGCCTCTGGTGCTGTCGAGAAAGCCTGTGAAGCACTCAAAGCCTACAAAGCCAAGATCAAGGAACTAGAGGAACAGTCAGAAGCCCTAGAGGTCGCTATTCGTGGCTACATGGCAGAGAAGGGTACGTTGACAGACTTAGGTGGCAGAACCTTAGCAACGTGGCGCACTGCTAAGTCTTCCAGCAAGTTTGACGCAAAGCTATTCCAGCAAGCCATGCCAGACATCTATCAGAAGTTTGTCGTGGAAACGCCAGGCAGTCGTAGATTCTTGCTGAAGTGAGGGCAGGATGAATAGTCAAATTACAGCAGTCAACTATGTTGCTCAGGCTGAATATGGTCTGAAAAGTTTTCTGTCAAATCAACTACGAGGTTATAAAAATGACATTCATGCTTTCTCTGATGTCATGCTGTCAACCATAGCTGATTCTGTTCACTTTTCAATTCCTGATAACGGCAAGATATTTGATGACAACCTAAAAGGTTTGGAGGGTAACGCGCTGCGCTTGCCCTTCCCCAAGATTGTTGCTCAATACTTTTGCGGTGATTTGCCAACAGGTAGCAATGCGTTTGAGGTTGAGCCTTGTACAAAGCGTGTCGTGTTTGCTGAGGAGGTTCATAAAGACTACATGATCTCTAGAGGCATGGACGCTGTAATGGTGGACATTTCTGACTACTGGATTCATGTTTCAACGATTGGCTTTTATCCAAAACAAAAGATGTGGATTCCACTACCTGCTGGCGCATTTACACCTTCTGCCTGGGAAGCCAATCTTGCCGAAGACTATGAATCTTTAGCCGTTGATGGAGTTACTAGAAAACCAAAAGATGGCGAAAAGTCTTTGACCATCATCCCCAACATCATTTCTGAAACGATGTGCAAAGTTCAGGAAAACAAGTATGGGGAAGAAGAAGCCATGCGTCGAATGCTGTTTGATTTATCGCCTGAGATTCAAGTTATCTACGAACTATGTGAGGCTTTGTCTTGCTCAAACGTAACGCATGAACTGGTTGAACCCGTCAATCAATCCATGAACGCTAAACGTATTCGCAGGGGCAAGTTGCCAATCTACGAAACACGAACACTTGTTCTGAAAGCACCCAACATTGTGAGGGGTCGGACAGAAAGTAATCCAAGTGGTCGAGCAAGTCCACGACAGCATCTAAGGAGGGGTCACATACGAAGATTAGAAAGCGGAAACATTTGGGTCAACTCTGCCGTAATAGGAAATAAAGAAATTGGCGTGATCGAAAAAACCTATGCTGTTATGAAATAAGGAGATAAGAGATGAGTAACTTAGTACCTGTTCAAGACATAGAGCGCATGGCATTAGCTGTGGCTAAGTCCGGTTTATTTGGTGTCAAGACCGCAGATGAAGCTATGGCACTTATGCTGATAGCCCAAGCAGAAGGTCAGCACCCTGCAATAGCTGCGCGTGACTATCACATCATCCAAGGCAGACCAGCACTCAAAGCTGACGCAATGCTGGCACGTTTCCAAAACTCAGGCGGTAAAGTCGAATGGAAGGATTACACAGATGAGAGAGTCGCTGGCGTTTTCAGTCATCCTGCTGGTGGCAGCATCACTGTTACTTGGACGCTTGATCAAGCAAAGCATATCGGTCTGGTCAAGCCTGGTAGTGGATGGGTTAAGTACCCAAGGGCGATGCTTAGAAGCCGCTGCATTAGCGAAGGCATACGGGCTGTCTACCCAGGCTGCGTTGTCGGAACCTACTCGGTGGAGGAAGTCCAAGACTTTGACGATAAACCAGCGAAGGTTAGTGCGCCAGAGGTTAAGGATATGGGAGCAGCAGAGATCGTCGAAGACATAGCAAATGCCAAGAAGGTAGGTGAGGATTTTTTGCACGTTTACATTCCAGGCCAAGAAGCACCATACGAATCAGCGGAGAACTTAGAAGAATGGGAAGCTATCTTTTACTCAATGATCCACCGAGTAAAGGCGGGGAAACTGGATGACAAGCAGAAGCTGGAGAAGCTAAAAGCATTCAAGAAAGCAAACCAGCACATTATTGAAACGATGAATCCAGAAGCTAAAACAAAAGTCTTGGCAGCAGTCACCACATTGGAGGGAGCATGAAACAGCATCAATCAGAAGCAGGTAAGGGCGTTCTCTTTCAGAACGATAAGAAAGCACCAGGAAGCGCACAACCTGACTACAAGGGCGTGATCACCATTGACAGAGATGTTAAGGCCGGTGAGCAGATCAAGTTAGCTGCTTGGAAGAAAGCCACTAGAGTCGGTGAGTTGATCTCTCTGGCGCAGGATAACTGGACACCCGATCCTAATTACCGCAAGCCACCAATGGAAGCGCCAGCGCCGACATTGAAGAAGCCGCGAGAGTATGACCCATTCAAGGACGATGAAGTTCCGTTCTGATGGCTAAGTCTAGTCCTACACAACGAAGTCTTGAGTATCTGCGGGAGCAGGGCTATTTCTGCGCGATAGTGGAGAAGTGGAATAGCTTTACCAAGCAGAGACAAGACTTGTGGGGCTGGTGCGACATCCTGGCTATTCGTGAGAACGAAGTGTTAGCGGTTCAAGTGACTAGCACAGGTGTCGCAGAGCGCATCAAGAAGATTCAAGAATCACCCACGGTTGCGTTAGTCCGTAAGGCCGGAATCCGAATAGAAGTACACGGCTGGCGCAAGAATGTTAAAGGCAGATACGTTTTGAGAGTGGAGGATATTTCATGAACGCAGCAAACCTAGAGAAGTCAGATCGTCTAAAGCGTGTGTACAACTTGCTTGCTGGTGGCGGTGAACACACAACCTTAGAGATTATTCAAAAGGCTGGTGTGTGCGCTGTCAACAGCATCATTAGCGAACTAAGAATGAACGGTTATTCCATTGACTGCCAGCGCCGTGCTGACAAATGGTTTTATAGGATGAACAAATGAAAAAAGTATTTATCGCCACACCGATGTATGGTGGCTCTTGCTTTGGGTTCTATACGCAGTCACTGCTGCAACTAAACAACATGATGCGTGATCAGAACCTGCCAAGCATGATGTCTTTCATCTTCAACGAAAGCCTGATTACTCGCGCCAGGAACGCACTTGTTCACCAGTTCTTAAAGACTGACTGCACTCATCTGTTCTTTATCGACGCTGACATACGCTTTAATCCGGCTGATGTATTTCCTATGTTGGACGCAGACAAGGACATCATCTGCGGTATCTACCCTAAGAAAGAGATCAACTGGAGTACCGTACAAAGAGCAATGGACGCAGGTGTTTCCTACGATCAACTGAAGTACCACACAGGTAGCTTCGTGGTGAACCTAGTGGGCTATGCGGGTGAGGTCACTGTGCCTATCGATCAGCCAGTAGAAATCTGGAATGGCGGCACAGGCTTCATGATGATCAAGCGGGAGGTGTTCGAGAAGCTGTCAGAGGTCGTACCGTCCTACACCAATGATGTGACTGACCTAGCTGGCAACATGAAGAATGATGAGATCAAAGAGTTCTTCACCACCAGCATCGAACCAGGAACTAACCGTCTGCTGTCAGAGGATTACCACTTCTGCCGGATCTGGCGGGAGAATGGCGGGAAGATCTTTGCAGCACCTTGGGCGCATCTCGCGCACGTTGGTAGCTATGTTTTTGAAGGTGCGTTAGCACCAGCACCCTGAGGAGAAATCATGACAGAGGAAACAACACTGACACCAAACAATGACATCTTTGACATCATCAAGGATGAGTTCAAGCTGAGGAATGATCGGGAACTGTCAGAGTTCTTAGAGATCACGCCTTCTGTTCTGAGCAGACTGCGGCACGGGAAGATGACGTTTACGCCAACCTATCTGCTGGCGGTACATGATGCGACAGATTGGAGTCTGGACAAGATACGGGGCTACCTGCCAGGTAGTTCTATCCAGTGAGTATCCTGTTTATCGCAGGAATGCTGGCGGGAGCAGGACTAACAATCTTTATCTTGATGTTCGCCTTTTGGCTGTTTTTGCTGACTTCCTAAAAGCGGCTGCGGTGGGAGCGCCTTTACTTCCTGGCGCTCTCATCCTCTCACCACTACCTGCCTTGATCCTTGCTCTTTTAGCATGGATATTTGCGTAGAGTCCGTCTTTCATTTGACACCCCAAAAGTAAAGGTCGTGCGCCTGATCATTGGTCGAGAAAGCATACTGTCGGAATTCTGACAGGTCAAACGCTTCTCGAAAGTCTTGTTCGGTTAGGTTGCGGTAGTAGTCACCGCAGAAGGGCGCGTCATGCGGGTTGCTGCGCCGTGTGCCGTGTTCTGCCCGTCCGGTGGTCGCACAGCTAAAGAAGACCAGACCAGAGGACATCCTGATCATATTGGCGAAGGTTTTCACCCACTCAGGATTATGCTCAAAGCACTCACAGCTACCAACAACATCAAAACTGCCATCATGGTAGGCGAGGTCTTCTCCTCTAGCCACCACATCAACATCGGCTCCTGCGCCAAGATCAACGCCAACATAGATACATTGCTCAAAAAAAGGACGTATTGATCCATTGATGTTTAGGCTTCCCACTTCCAGCACGTTCTTGCGAACAAAGTAATCAGGAAACTTGGCTTTCAGGCTGGCAACGAATTCGATCTGCGCCGAATGGCTCACCGGCAACCCCACCGCTTCCTGGCTGCTTTACCACGCTCACCTGTCCAGTTACGGCTACGGGCGCAGAAAGACTTATGACGAGGGTTAGAAGTATCTTTGGTAGGGGCTTTGAGGTTACTGCCGGTAGAACGGTTGTACTTGGCTCTGCCTTTAGCGGTTAAGCCGCTACCTGCTTTGACAGACAGCTTCTCACCCCTGCCTACTGATAGTTTGACGTTCTTACGCAATTTTGGCTCCTTGCTGAAGCTGCGCTAATGTCAGGCCACCTGTGTACTGAAAGTGCGGGTATTCCCGAAAGCGTTTCCAGTCACCAGCCCACTCTAGTCCTGCTGCTTTGCCAAGCCTTCCAACCTCTTGCCAAACAGCGTCTTTGACATCCCATCTCGGTTTACCAGCCACAACAGGTACAACGTCAACAGCACAACGATAGTTATGCCAACTCTGACCAGCTTTCGCATTCGTGACTATCTTCCCTGGCTTAGTCCTGCCTTGGGCATACAGCGCGTCTTGTGAGGCATTGTCTCGGTAGGTACTTGTGACCAGCAGATCAATCCCTGCCAGTCTTGCCGAAGCCAGAAACTCCTCTACCCTCACCTTAACAGGCGGCAGAAGATCCTCTAGCTTACGGCTGTTGATCATCCCTTAGTAACCATCCCGACAATACCAGCCACCGCCAGACCAACGGTCACAATATGCTCTGCCAAAGCCGGAGCAATCGGCACACCCATAGCAGTCAAAAACAAAATAGCACCGCGCCATGTTGATGGCTCTTTTGCACGATCAAGAATGTACTGTCTCATAGTCCTTCTCCTGGCGTGATGTATATCTCCGCATTGTTGTGGGGAGCAATAATACGAACATAGACCGTTTTGGTTGAGCTAACCTGTGGTCCTGTAAAAACCTTTTCACTGTACGGCGGGATGGCTACTACTGGAGCGCCGTTAGCAGTTGGAATGGTTGCTGTAATATTTGCCGTTTGTCCATAAGCCACAAACACGGGATAGTCTTTACTTGTGTTAAACACTAAGTATTGATTAACCGGACTAACAGCCGTTAAAGAAACCACAGCCCCTTGAGTATTTGCAGATGAAGCAACCGCAACGACACAGTTGCCCATCGGTTGAAAGGCAATGTTGTTAGCCATTAGTACACCTTCTTGCCGCCGCCAGAAGTCGGGCTTTGTTTGCTGTTGTAGCTGTCATCAAAGCAGAAGACGCTACGAAATCCACCCATAGGTACTTGACCTGGTTGCCACTTCTGATATCGTTCTGTCGTATCAGATGGTTTCTGAGGGCGAACTGCTTTCGCGTATTTTTGGCTATAGTTCAGCTCTTCCGCGCCTGGAACGCTACTCTTGAGAGTTAGGTCTTTCTTGTCGCGCATCTTTGATCCTTTCCATCTTTATCAAAAGGAAGCTGAACAGCGCAAACACCGCTAACGCTACCAGCCTCTCCCACTGTAATCCCCACATTGTCCAGCAAGCGAGAGCGAAATTCAGGCACATCGCTAATATCACCAGCAATCTCTCGCTGATGACGTTCAAAGCCAACCTTACCAACTGAATAGCATCCATACGAATATCCCCTTAAATAATGGATACTCATATCATACTACTCATCATCATCCATAGCAAAGCCAGTACCCCAGTCATCGTCGGTAATTCTTGCCTTTAGTTGCTCAAGTTTTAACGCTCTGTCCAGGATCTTGGTTTTGTCCGTCAAACTAGCCATCGGATCACTCATTGTCGATTTCAACAACTGATTGATTGCCGTTTCTAGTTCTGGATTTATCCCCTTCTGCTTCTTGCTCATCGCTTGGCTTTACGCTTCTGCATCGCCTGTTCTTGGCGCTTCATCTTACGCATAGGCTTGATCATGGTTGGCGGGGGCGTGACATCACCCACACCGGCTTCCTGAGGTCTACGGTTACGCATCATTTTCTTCCTTTCTTTGCTTTTCTTGCAACACTAAGAGCAATCGCCACAGCTTGCTTTTGTGGCCTCCCACGCTTCATCTCACGACGAATATTTTTGCTGATAGTCTTCTTACTAAAGCCTTTGGTCAATGGCATCTTTATCTCCTTGGCTGCATTGATGTTGGCTTGCCAGCACCCGTCAGTGCTTCATAGGCAGACATCCCACCCCGATATGCGGCTGGTGCTCCGTAAGTCACAATAATGTTCCTGATCGTTCTGCCGAACAAGGTTAGCTTTTGTTGCTCTGGCAATGCCGAGTTAGCAATAGCATCCAGTTGCTGACTGATCTCATCGATCTTGTTCGCTGGCATCAGGCCAGTCCTGGCTAACGAATCCTTCAGGCTGGTCTGCCAGAAACGCTGTGCGCCAAACACGCCCTGCTGCGCCCTGTCAGCCATCGTCTGACGAATCGCCTGTTCCAAGACTTGTTTACCTTGGGGGCTGGCGGCAATCGCTGGCGCAACCCGATCCCACAAGGTTCTATCACCTGACGTAATGATCTCTTGCACACGGGCAGCAGGTTCAGCGGTTTTTAAGATCGTGTCGGCTTCTTTCCTTGCTGCATCCGTAATCTTGGTCGCGGCCTTCTCGCCTTCTGTGACCAGTCTTCCAGCCTCTTTTTCACCAATCTCCAACGCCTTACCAGCTTCTCTACCAGCCTGACGCTCTAACGCTTCTTTCCTTGTCGCAACCTTACCAGCACCCGCAGCCATGCCTTCAGCACGTTCTAGGTTCATGACGTAGTTGTCAGCGACAGTCCTAACCTCCGGTAACGCGCTCAACCAATCGGAGTTCTGTTTGCTAGTAAGCCAGTTCTTTGCAGCCTTAGCATCCATGTTGGCAATCGTTCTAGCCACATAGTTCTTAGCTTCTTGCACCACCAGGTTCCGATCACCTGTTAGCGCAATAGCATCTGCCACAGACTGTTGGCTGTTGAACAACGCCCCAGGTAGTGACTTGGCATCTGCTTTGAACTGCGTAGGATCTATCCGGTCTAACGCAGTCGCTTTAGCACCCGCCTTAGTCCTGTACTTTTCTAGCAGCCGAGAAGCAATCTCATATTCGCTTTGCAACACATCATGCGATTCACCAGCAAACTTAGACTGGATCTGGCTGATTTTTGCGTAATACTCTTTGGCAATGTTCGAACCGATAGCGGAGTAACCCTCAACGTCTTTACCAAAAGCAACATCACCCAAACGCCGACGCACATCATCCAGCGCATCAAACGAAGTGGGAAACGTCTTGTAAACAGGATTACCCAACTCATTAACGCCCACCTCAACACGACGCGAAGTCACAGCGTCATAAATGTTTTGATAAGCCTTCAACACGCCAGGCTCTGTTACCGGCGCTGTGGTTTGCTTTCTAGCCGTTGCGCCAATTAGCAACTTGTTACGCAAGTCTTGTACAAGTGATTTGTATTCAGGCAACGATTCAACAAAAACACCTTGGCTTTCTTTAGCAGCCACAGCCTGATCACGCAAAGCCTTTTGCTTAACGTAAGCCTCAGATCGTTCCAGTGATCCGGTTTCAAATCTCGATAAAATCTTGTCACGCAGTCTTGCGCCCATTTGCGACAGTTCAACAGTGGCATCACCCACCTCGCGCAACCCACTCTTAGCCCTGTCTAGCAGCGTCTTTTTGGTTTCTTCTAACTCGCCTCTAGTAGCAGCTAGTCGAACACCTCTCTCGCGCTCCTCTCTGGATACTTGCTCTGCCGAACTACGAACACCCCTAGCTTGTGCTTCGGCGGCTCTTCTCGCTAGATCAGCCTCCACCTCTGCCAGGCTGTTAGATTGCCTTACAGAATCGGATATGGTGTCGTAAATCTTTTTCTGAGCATCGGTAGCAAAAGGCGACTGACGTAATTCGTTAATTCTTTGCAAGACCAATTCGCGTTGTTGACCAGACAAGTTGGCAACACCAACGTCTTTCATAACATCACGCACGACACCAGCGCCAGGAAATCCCAACGCTCTGCCGGTTGCTGATAGCAACGCTCTTGGTGCGCTAGTCACAAACTCTACAGGCGCAAGACCGCCCACGAATCTTGCGGTTTCTGCTGCCCAAGGTGGAGCGCCAAGCACTTCAGCAGTTTGACCTGCCGTTTCACCAGTCAATCCACCAAAGCCACCAGACAAAGCGCCTAACGCACGGCCTTTAGCACCAGTCATAGACGGTGCTGCGGCTTTCATTGCTGTGCCAGCAGCCTTCACAGGCGCATACGGAACCTTCTCTAATACTTGTCCTGCGCCAAAAGCAATCTCCGGCGAGAAAGCACCAGCAGCCGTACCAAATGCAGTCGCGCCACCAATATCTCTCAGACGATCTCCAAACGGCTTCTCAGGAGATGTTGTCTGACCTTTAGGCGCTGAAGGCGCTTTAGGTGTTGGCAGGTCGCTAATGTCCGTTTGCGACGGTTTTGGTAGATCGCTGATGTCAACACTCATTATTGGAACCCCTGTGAGCGTAAGAATTTTTGCGCTTCTTTTTGATCGCCGCCAAAGTTAGCGTCTGCATAAGCCTTCAACTTGTCGCCAGTTGGCATCGGTTTAGGCGTTGAAACTTCACTTGGACGATCAACCCCGCCACCTAAACTTGGGAACTGGTCTTCAAGCAACGCTTTCTCTCTAGACATCTCACTCACGCCCTGAACCATAGCGTTTCTGATGCCCTCATACGCACGAAGATCTGCTCTGTACAAAGGTCTTAGGATTTGATCTTCTCTTTGTGTCAGTGCTTTACCGGCAGTTTCAAACTCTTTACTACGGAACAAAGCAAACGTCCTGATCAGATTCAAAGCAGCAGGATCATTCCTAAAAGCGTATTCAGCCGCTTCTGTACCCCTACCAGGAAGCGCCAATAGCGTTGTCATCTGTGACCACTTGCCTTCTTGGTTTAAGCGGTCAAGAGTATCGATGCCCTCTGATAACTGCGGAATCAAGCCCTCGCGCAAACGATGCGCCGAACGGTCTTTTTCTGTTAGCTTCTGACTGCCTTTTGCGCCACTTTTCATTAACGCTATATCTCTTCTAGCATCAATATTCATCTGCGCCATTTGCATCCTAAACGCTCTTTCTTCTCTCTTATTACGCGCTGTTTCTTCTTGTTTTTCTTTTAACTCAAAGATCTTTTGGGCGCTCTGCACATTTTGTTTTGCCAACTCTAATGACTTAGGCAAACCATATTTCGCTGTGTATTCCTTCATGAAATTAGCGCCTTGCTCGGCAAACAGTGCGTCTGCTTCTAACTCAGCCGACTGCCGGTCATACGCTGCTAATTTAGTAATACGCTCCAACTCCTTACCTAGCGTATCTGCGCGAGTCTTGAGTTGTTTTAGGTTAGTGTCGAACTGGTCTTTCTCTCTGGCATACAAATCCATACGGCCTTGTTGATAACCTTGTGCCATACCATTCATGGCAGACATAGCCGTTAGAGCATTACCTTTGCCACCAGAACCAATAGCAAAACCCACCACACCAATTAAGCTGTAGAGGGTTGCCAAATCCATTGCATTGTCTTTAGTCGGCGTAAACGGCGTTTCCATCCTCTTTTCAACGTCCGTCATACGCTGCATGACACCCGATTCTTCAATGGCAGTTTTCTCAGCCTCTAAAGCAGTAGCGCGAGACCTTGCCTTTTCAGCAGTCCTAGCAGCCAAGTCTTGCTCTTTTGCCATGCCAAATCTTTGTTCGCTCTCAACCGCTTCTTTTAATTCGCTTTGCGGTTTTTCCATCATGGATGTGTAGCGCGACGCTAAGTCATCTTTGGGTGCGGCAGGTGTTTCTGCTTTAGGCGTAGACGCTTTAGGTGCAGCAGGAGGCCGCGCCTTTGCCCTGGCGACTGGATCGCCGACGTTTATGCTGAGAGGAAAGCCTGTTGCCATAATTACCTCGGCGGGTTAGTTTGACCAGCTTGCGGAGTTTGCGGAGTGCCGTACAGTGTTCTAGCCATGTTGCTAAAGTAATTATTAGTCAACTCATTGACATACTGATCTGCCGACAAACCTGTACGGATAGCACCCGCTGCAATCTGATCACCAATATTCGCTACCTTCAAGCCCATGTCGTACTGGCCTTGCAACAGTTGCTGACGGAAGGCTTCAACCTGTGCGGCTGATTGTTCTGCACCCACACCACCACGACCTGCTACACCCTGTGCTGCACGGGCTTGCAGTGCTTGTATCTGTTGTTGGGCAGGTGCGGTCAACTCACCACGCTGTGCTTGTTGAATTAACGCCTGACCTTGCTGCTGGTAAGGCGCTCCCAAACGCTGCATTTCTTCTTTAGCAAGCTGACCTTGTTTTCTAGCTTCTCTTGCTTGCAGTATGCCAGGCAAGGCTTGCAATCCAGCCAGACCTAACCTCTCCAAGGTTTCTGGCCTTTGTAAGTAATCAGCAGTACGCCGCAAGAAACTTGGCTCCGGTTGAGTCGGTGCTAAACCAGGCGCTGTTGGTTGACCATATTGAAATGTTTCTGGAGAACCAAAGCCAAAATCTATAGCGCCACCTGCTTCATAACCTGGAATAGGCGCAGGTGCTGGAGGAGATATCGTTCTTGGAACAAAACCCAATGATCTATTTATGTCACCATAATCTTGTTCAACGCTAACTGGGGCAGGAGTAAAGTTTGTTGCTGGTCTATTAACAAAACTTTGTTCAGCCATGTCAACTGGAGCAAATCTAGCCGATTCCTCTGCAATGTTGATTGGTTGCCTCGTTCTATATCCACCCGTAGAAACATCTGGTGAACTAAAGTCTGCGTAATCGCTAAACTTATAATCACCATCATAAAACTCTGGCAATCCAGTATCAGGATTCATGGTTCCAGCGCCACCTCTAGCTTTCAACAAGGCCGCTTCTTGTGGCGTGATGTGAGCAAGCATCGTGTCGCCCTTCCTGCCCTTGGAGGCAAGAACTTGGGCAAGCGCTGGAATATCCAGATCAGCCATTATGTCCGTCTTCAATAACCGCGCAATCTGCTTTGCCATCTTATGCTCCCATCTCGTCTTTAAGTTTCAACGATTCCACGTTCCATACGGGTCTACGTTGACCTTCTTTATCTGATCCGAACAAGGCTGTACCGGAATCTACTCGCAAGGCTTGCGCCAATGCCTGAGAACCTGGCGCACTGCTGCCAGTTCCTAAATAAGCAGTTTGGGGCTGTTGTGTTGGCTGACCACCTCTATCCATCAGCGATTCACTAATACCCAACTCCAAACCTTCTTTTAATAAACTCTCTTCTGTGCGACTTAATGCCGGTGTGCCAAACTTGGTTTGCTCTCTGTAAGCAGAACCCGTAGGCAATCCAGCAGGTGTAATCATGCTTTGACCGGATTGATAGGCCGGTTGCAGTCCTTGATCGCTGTAACGCATAGTTTCACTAGGCGCAAGTGGCGTAGAGTACACAGTACCTGTTTGTGCTTTTAACCCTGTGCCGCCGCCCGTTGGTACTTTTGGTGACAAACCAGAACTTTGTAATTGTCCTGTTTCATTTAAGCTGCCGGACGCATACAAAGCATCTTTAGGCGCTCTGAAATCTGCTCTACCAGCTTGGGCTATTCCTCTGCCAAACTCCACACCGGCTTGTGATAGACCACCAATAGCAGCGCCTTTCAGTCCAGCCTTTAACGCATCTTCTGGTTCTGCTCCACTGACTAATGCTTGTGTTGAACTACTGGCAGCACCCCCAGCAGCAGATCCAGCAATTTTCCCAGCCGTACCACCTATTGCGGCTGAAGTAGATTGACTAGCTAAAGTTCCAGCATAAGCGCCAGCACCACCCGCCACACCTGCTGTAAGAATGTCTTTGGCTGTCGCATCTGGATTTAATGCGACTGCACCAGCGTTAAGTGCAGCATTTCCAACAACGACTGCTGTAGTTCCTGTTGCGCCTAATGCTGAACCAATTGCGGCTCCCACACCTGGAACAAGAATAGTGACTACCGCAGCGATAACCGGCGCATTTTTAACTATCTTGTCGCCTAACTTCCTAAGTTTTTTAGAACCCATGTTGCCGCCTCACACCAGTTTCGCTGCTGTCGCAATCGTTGCGAGTGCTGCGTAGTTAATCACCGATCCAAATACTTTAGGGTCTTCTTGTCCTAACTCTTTAATCTTCTGCAAGAACATAGGGTACAAGTTCTTGTCGTAAATCGCTAATTCAGCCGCTTGTCCTAGTTCTTTTAAGTCAATAATTGACAGGCCAGTGTCCTCTAACAAATCTAATGCAGCACGTTTAGCCTCAGCCATTTGCGGATCAGACATTGGATCAATGTCTTTCTGCATGACTTGCATCATGTCTGGGCTTTGTTGCGCTGCAACATTCATATTTTGTTGGGGAGGAGTAGCCATATAATCAACTCGACAAGTTTAGGGACGCTGCAATTTGTTGATGAATATACAAGTGGGAAGCAATCCAATCATAGAAATCTTCCTCCTTATTCCAGTCGGTATCAAGCAAATTGAAGGGGTTATTTAGCCCTAAAATGCTTGCGTAATACTGATGTTCGACCTGATGAGCTTGTAACCAGTCATCTAAGTTGTCAATATTGGCATCTATTAGGGGGTAAATAGGCACTGCCTCCCCTAAATCCATCACAGTTTGGGCAAACAGACGGTGTTGCATACCGTTTTCAAACAAAAACTCCCCTAGCGAATCTTTATCGCCAAATTTAACGATGCTAAGGGTGTCCATGTTCATACTTTGTCAACTTTCCCGTCTAGCTTGTCAAAAATCTTGCCCAACATTCCCTTAATCTCATTGATGTCAGACTTGTAGGTGTCTTTGTCAGCATAAACGTGCGGCAAATCACGGATGTCTTCATCCATACGATCTAACATTCTGGTAATCCGGTTTAGCGTCCAGCCGCCAAAGAACGCTGCTACGCCAACAACCAGGTTAAATAGCATTTGGCCTTCCATTTACACTCCGTAATAAGGAATTTTCTTGTTCACACCACCAATTTGAATCGTAATGTAGCCCTCTGGAACTAACGGCAGTTCTGATGTTGCAAAAGTTGCGGTTGCTGATGTCGTGCCAGTTAAGTTGACGTTATTAGAAGTTACATTTGCAGTCACACTGCCGCCTGTAATCGCCACAGCATTGGCATTCTGAGTTGCCATAGTGCCAAGGCCACTAACATTGCCAGAAGGCACAGAATCCAAACTGATCGTAACGTTTCCAGTGAGCGCACCGCCACCTGTCAACAAACCACCCGCCAACACATTGACGGTATTAGGTACAGCACCAGCAATATTGGCAACTGCCAGAACTACCGCACCTGTTTGACCGTTGACCGACGTTACCGCATCTGTGTTGTCAACCTTCTGCCAGACAGAACCATTAAAGATTGCCCAATCACCAACCTGCCAATCAGTAATGCCGTTGAGGTTAGTTGTCCCTGCTATGTTTACAACGTAATAATTGCCTTGGTTGCCAACGCTGGAAGTGAGCGTAGGCGAGTTTGCACTGGCATTCCAAGTGCCTTTGTAATTCACTGCGCCTGTTGCGCCACCGCCTCCACCAGCTACCTTCAGCATGATTGCTCCTTATAGACCGTCACCTGGCGTGATATACACCGTCGCAGTACCGGATGCGGTTACACCCGTGAAGTACGCATTTGGCACAAATGTCAAAATCTCATCCGTGCTTGGCAGTAGTGGGAATGCTTCTTGGCTACTTGTCACTTGTGTTGCGCTGGCATTTGCCGCAGCAGCAGTTGTGCCATAGCCTAGAAACACAATGACTGTGCCAGCATTGATCACTCGATACTGGTTGCCGCCGAGCGTCGTAGAAGCACACTGAACCGCAGTAGGGGCTGAAGAGGCCGCTACGAATGTGACGGTATTACCCGTCTTGGTAAACGCATTAAGCCCCATTTGCAGCCTCCGCAGCTAGTTGATCAGGACTTTTAGGCCAGTTGATATTGCCCATCACCGCAGCGACTTCATCTACATTTGTCGCGCCTTCTACGCCACTTACAGCAGCAGAGGCCGTAGTGCGGATAGACTGCCGCCAACTATTCCAAGCAGGGCTGATAGGTGTGCTGGTTTCCACAGCCTTTACTACCATCCAGTCTGTTGGCAATAAGATGCTGTACGCCGTGCTGTTGATCTGGTTGATAGAACTACCCTTGACGCTAGTTAAGTCTTTAGGCGTTGAAGTAAAGTTAATATCAACCTGGTTAGTCTGCGCGTTATATACAGGATCTTGCTGCGTCACCCAGTAGTATTGGTCGTTAGCCTGAGCGCCATACACAACATTAACCATACCGATAGCCGCCTTGTCTGCCGGAGAAGACAAGTTGCACCAGTTGGCAGGGTACTCAACACCATTCCAAGTAAATGCTGTGCCAGCTTGCACTAGCAACATAATGATTCCGTTTTGAACTATTGCAAACATAATTACCTCGCTAGTGAATACTTGAATGGGTTTTCGGCAAAGGCCGCAAAGATGTATGTGCCGCCGCTGGCGTTCATATCCACACCGGTATTACGAAGTTTGAAGCCGTTGGCAGTGACATCAGCCGTAGCAAATACACCTTCTGCGCTACTCAGGTTTGGATACAAATCATTTGACATGACGTTATATGTGTCCCGCGAAGTGTCCACAACGTACCAACTGCCCGTCGTGTCTGTGCGCTTCATCATTACCCACCTTGGCCTAAACCCGCAGAACACAAAAGGACCATCTGTAGAACCGTTGCCTGTGTAGCTGCCGAAGCGCGAGAATCCTGCGACTTCTGCGAATAGGTATGTCACATAGGTATATCCGCTACCGTTTGTTGCAGAGTTGCTACCAAGGTTTATAACCGTAGAAGTTGGGGCAGCAGTCCAGCGGGTTGAATCACCAGTTACTGCGGCATTGGTCAAGTTCAAGTAGATATAGGGAGTCGATCCAGAAATTGACTTGTGCCACACATACCAGTTTTCAACTCCACCAGACCGCGCCTTGCAGATCATCATTGCAGGTGTAACACCTAGCCCATGCCCCACCGTAGCGTTAGCACCCGTACCTGTATACGTCACAATGCTAAATCCTTGCGTTGTGCCAGCGTCTACGGTAGATGTGATCGTTCCAGCAGTGTTAGTTACAGCAGAAACTCCTGCTTTCCACTGCCAGCCGACGTAGGTTGCTGCGTTTTGGTTGTTTGCTAGGTTAGCCGCCCGATATGTTGAGATAAACCCATTTGTTGTGATGTCTAACTGTGCGCCAGGGTTTGATTCTGCAGCAGTAGTGTTAGAACTAAGTATGTTGCTATTGCCCCTAACTGAATCTACGAGGCCGTGACTATAAGCAACGGATCGGCCTTTATTCCACACAAGGTCTGGAGTAAAGCCGCCGCTATTTGTGACCGTCTGCGTCGTTCCATTACCCGTGTACAGACTTACATCAAAATACTGATTACCTTTCTGAATAGAAGGTTCTGGCAAGTTAAACGTATTTAACGCATTAAATCCAGTAGGCCGTGTGTAACTAAAAGGACGCTGACCAAAGTTTACGTTGCCATTTTCAGCATATAGTCCAACCATAACAAACAAGTCGGCTGGCAAACTTGATACGGTTGGGTTTGTTCCGGCAGACGGATCGCCAGTTGTTCCGTTAGTAGAATTGATCCAGACGTTGTTGTATCCAAGCCATGCCTGATTGTTGTCTCGGTCAATAGCAACTTGCAAAATTCCACCAGCAGCAATCGTCTGGTTTGTTCCAATCTGAGATGAAAGCGTGCCGTTGCGAGAAATGTAGGATTGGTTTGATGCGTAATACACCCACATATTTGCGGAAACAATCCCAGTTCTTGAAGAACCTTCTGTTGCTAAACCAAAAGCAACCGCAACACTTGCGCTGGTCAATGTACCATTGACGAACTCAGCGTAGAATTTTCCTGTGCTTGGAATTGGGAATGTTGAAAGAACAGACCTATTTGACGCTGATGCCCAAAGCGCCTTTAGATTTCCATCCGATATGGTTACGCCACCAGAGTTATTCAGCGGGTTGATAACCGCATAATTCCCCCGACCATTCCCACCATCACCCCACGGTGTTGGCACATCTAGCATTGAATCGTAAGTCACACCATCAGTCACGCTGATGTTGTTCGGTGTCCAGTTATTGCCGTTGCCAGAACTATCTTTTCCGATAGTCGTGGCAGTAGCGCCACTGTTATCAGAGAAATTCAGGTAGAAGCCGTTAGTGCCATAAGTGCCATTGTACTTAGTAGGCGACCACACACCATACGCATTTGTGACACCGAATGACGAAGGTGTTAAGGCTTGACCGTTGACAACATTTATTTCTGCGAGATAACCATCAAGATAATCAGCAGAACGCAAACCAAAAAAAGCATTGTTACTTGTTACCCAAAATAACGTATTAGTATTTTGAGCAACTGGAGTTCCAGTTGTTGTTTGCTGAACTCCATTAACATAAATTCCAATGCGATTTGCTGCTGTTGCTTGTGTTGTATCTATTGACAAAACAATGTGATACCAGGCCGATGGGTCACGAAAAACAGCAGAAGTTGTTATCGTGTTTGTTGCTGAACCACCAAAATCAAAAGCAAGTGCATTGCCAGCAGTAAAATAAAGTTTTGAAGCATTTGCGCTCACACCATCATAAGAACCCATGATAGTTTGAAGTGAACTTAATATCCCTCTTTTTATCCAAATGCTTGCAGTCCACGTTGTTCTATTTGCAGAAGTCCAAATATTACGATTGAAATACGCACTTGCGCTCGACCGCAGCCGAACGCTACGGCTGATCTGATAGCCTTGGTATTGTCCTGATTTGGATGCGCTAAACATTAGTAGTTCTGCCCGTTGACGATGCCATAAGTGTTCGTTCCGTCTTGGAAGAACGAAAAGATGTCAAACTTATTGGCAACACTGGTTGCGGTTGGTGTTGTGCCGTTAGCCCATTTCAGAGTCGAACCACCTGCCCAGGACAGCGCGTCCGCTGCTGCATAAGCCACAATGATCGTGAAACTCTTGCCAGAAACAGAAGAAGGTAGCGTGATCGTAGTAGATCCGCTTGTCGTAATCTTTTGAATCGTTCCATTCGTTAAGCTAACTGTCGTGTTACCAGTCACTGAAAACAGTGTTTCTGTGTAGTTAGTAACGGTTGTGTTTGCTAACGTGACATTGCCCAGGCTGCTTGTCGAACCACCAATTGCAATTGTCGTATTACCAATAGTAATGTTGCCAGATCCAGCAATGTTGCTTGTTCCACTGGTAATTGTGACGTTTGCCAACGTCATGTTGTTTAGTGTCGTGACTGTATTGCCAAGCTGTATCGCTGTATTGCCTAACGTGATAGGCGTAGCAAAGTTAGCATCTAGTTGCGACAGCGGAATCGACGTTGTTGCATTCGCAAATGTATTTGGAACTGGCATTTAGAACCTCACTCTCAATTCATGTTCGTATTCAAAACCGTTAATAACCATCGCCGCTGAGTTGGATGTGACCGTCATCCCCAAATACTTGCCCCATTGCTGCGCGTCTGTCTTGTACAGCACATATCCCTGACCGCCAATCCACTGAATTGTTGCAGATGAATTGTTAGTCCAAGGGATAGGATTACCAAAATTATTTAACCAATTAACGTAATTGCCTAGCGAATAAACAGGGCTAGAACCCGTTTCACTATCAATCGTTGTGTCTAACAAACCACCACCGTTGATAGTTGCTTCTATGCCAATCTTCAGCGCCTGTTTTGTGCGAATCGGATCAGTCATAGGATCTAATGCTGTCTTGATAATGCTTGGTACTGCATTGCCGCTGGTGTCGCCGTACAACCGCAAAAGGTTTGTGCCGTTAGTGCCAAACATATTAATCTTGCCGCCTGTTTGCACGGACGTAACCAACTTCAGATCATTACTTTGGTTAGAAAAAAACCACTTCTTTTCAAAAAAGACTGCCTGGATATAACGATTAGTGCCGCTGTCGTTGTAGCGGATGTTAAATGCCGCGCACAAAATGTTATTCAACAGCACCTGACCGGCTGTTACTTGCGCTGTTGTAAAGTCAATGTTCGGGAAAACACCGTCTAGCGGATCTGATAACTTAGAAGTAGTCGAACCTACCAGCGCATACACCCCGTATTCGTTCATAAACAACACGGAACGGAAGTACGGGAAGATGGCGTAAGGCAATCGCGTACCTACAGACGCAGATACGTTGGTGTTGGTAAATATCGTTGTGCCAACACTTGTCACCCTGACATCAGAAAAGACGTTGATGCTGTCCTCACCAAAGATGTATAGGAAGTTGTTGGCAGAAAGTAATTGAACAATGTTGCTGTGAAGCGTTGTGTCCGTTAGAGTAACCCCGCCAGCAGACACACTTGTAAAGTCGCTGTAGCTACCAGCAGCAGAGTAATA
>JACCDX011513318.1_pt1 | contig 36255 bp, 17 predicted proteins | sample 7449681 | NCBI WGS metagenome assembly JACCDX01 (sample SAMN15323450, study PRJNA562643) | freshwater metagenome | isolation source: river surface water | place: USA:Blue River Watershed | collected 2017-08-18
ACCCCCCCTCCAACCTGAACCTCTGCAACAAGACCCTCTCGAATGCGGGGCGGATTTACGACGTGTCTGGATCTGCGAACGCACCGGCCTATGCCTTCACATCCGATCTGTCCACCGGCATTCATCTCGCAGGCACGTCGCAGTTGGCCTTTGACACCTCTGGCATCCAACGCATGGTGATCCGCAACGGCAACGTGGGAATTGGAGTGGCAAATCCGGGTGTGGCACTGGAAGTGTCAGGCGATGTGTCGGCCACGACCTACAACGGACCGGGTGGAACCGCAAATGCACCCCATTACACCTACTCCGACGATCGCACGACGGGTCTGTTCTTTCCGAGTGCTGGGACGATCGGATTTACGACCTCTGGAATCGAGGAGATGCGCGTGGATCCATCGGGCCTCAGCATCGGAACTCTTGCAAAGGCCAACTATCCACTGGACGTCTCCGGGTCTGGACAAATCGGAAACGTGATCCTGAGCAACTACACGCTGTCGAATGTCTACACGGAGACGATTGTGCGGAACAACACCGACTTTACGCCTACGTCCATTTCCAATCTCTCCCTTTGGTTTGATGCTGCAGACGCGACAACCTTGACCTTGTCAGGATCCAACGTGACCCAATTCAACAACAAAGCGACCGGATTTCCAAACGCCACCTCTGCTGTTGGAACCATCACGAGCGGATCTACCGCAATCAATGGGCGGAATACGATTCGGTTTGGTGCGTCGAGTTATCTCACCTTGTCCAACTACAGTGCAAGCGCGCTTGCGTCTTTCGTCTACGTGATTCGTGGGCTTGATGCGTCAAATGGTGGATACTTCGTCACAGACACGCCGTCCAACTCGACTGGCTACATTACTTCGCTCGCATTTACAATTACCGCGTCGAACTACACTGCTGTCGCGTACAACAAGACATTGACGGCAGAAATCGATTGGACGTTGCCATCCATCAACTCCTTATCCAACACAGCAGGATTGGTGTCCGTCACGAGCAATGCCGCCTTCTTCAATGGAACATCACTTGGCTCTCCTGTGCTTCAACAAGCGGTTGGAAACGGAAATACGGGAAGCGTGAATTACAGTTTGGGCGGTTCATGGCGGTCCGATTCAAAGGCGTACGATTTTGCCGAACTGTTGGTGTTCCAGCGAACAATCACAACAACCGAACGTCAGCAGGCAGAAGGCTACCTTGCGTGGAAGTGGGGATTGCAAGGCAGTCTTCCAGCCGATCACCCGTTCAAGTCTTCTGCCCCGACAGGCACTGGGTTGAATTTGTCCAACGTCGGAACCCTGACGTCCGATGGATCCTTCAACTTCCTGCTGTCATCCTCTAACAACATCCGTCTTCAAGCACCCACAGAGTATCGCAAGATTATCACGGACGTTTCCTCCTCGTCTCTCACACTCAGTTCCAATTCCTTTGCGACCTACTACAACATCTCTGGGTCTGGACTGACATCGGTGTCGGTTCCGTCCTTGTCATCAACCCAGTCCGGCGCATTCTGGGATCTGGCCAATGTGACCAACTCGGATCTCTCCTTCTCGATTACGGGAACCACCGACATCGCAAGTCCAGTGTCGGTTCGGAGTGGCGGCATGTACACCATTTCATGGAACGGGTCACGGTTTCGAGGACTCAACACATCTGGCCCAACGGGGAACACGGGACCGACGGGTGCCACAGGAGCCACAGGAGCCACCGGTGCCACAGGAACCACAGGCGCAACTGGTCCGACGGGGTCCACAGGTCCGACAGGACCGCAGGGCCCGCAAGGAGTGCAGGGCGTGCAAGGAACCGCCGGACCCACTGGACCGCAAGGTGTGCAGGGAGTGCAAGGCGTGCAGGGTGTGCAAGGAACGGCAGGCCCAACCGGACCGCAGGGTGTGCAGGGAGTGCAAGGAGTGCAAGGCGTGACGGGACCGACGGGCAACACAGGACCGACTGGACCGCAAGCCCCGACCGCAGCCCTCAATTATGCGCAGACGGTTGGATCGCGAGTCACCGGGCTTCCTGCGAACAGCACGCTCTATTCCGTCGTCGTTGCGTCCATCACGACAAATGGACGGCCGGTCCAGATCAATGTCTACGGAGATGTGAACTGTACGGGTGCCGCTTTCAACGGACAACTTCAGATTTACCGCGACGGATCGGGAACGGCGGGCAACACGTACACGGCTGGAACCGCGCTTGGAAACGCGGTCTTCTACGAGTCAAGCGCATCCAACGAGAATCAAGCCTTTTGCTTGTCGGTCATTGACACGAACGTGACCGCAGGAGCGCATACCTACACACTGGTGTCCGTCAACCGGAGCGCGTCCGCAGGATCGTTTGACTTTGGAGAATCGGCGGGCCCTGTGATCTCAGCGGTGGAACTTGCGAGTGCGATCGGACCCACAGGAGGATTGGCAGCCAGCACCTACATGTCGATTGGAACCCTTGCGAGCAACATGGGAACGTCGGGGTCGGATCAGAACATTCCGTTCACAAGCTCGTACGACCCCAACAGCTGGATCAAGAATTCGGGATCGTCGTCCATGACATTCCAACCTTCCATCGCAGGGTATTACTACGTGACCCTTGCAGGGTTGTTTTCAGCAGCAACGACGAACAACAACCTCCAAATCCAGACATCAGGAGGAACGCAACTGATGGTCACATTCGCACCAGACAATGCGGCTGCGGCGCAAGGATCCAAACTCATCTATTTCAACGGCTCCACAGACGCACTCAAATTCACCGCTTTCGCATCAAGTCCTGCGTTCCTCCAAAGTTCCACCAGCACCTTCTTTAGTGCACAACTGGTGACCTATGGTCCGGGATTCACGGGAACCACCGGTCCGACGGGAGCAGGGTCTCCTCCCGGAGGAGCAACGGGGACGATTCAGTTCAATCAGGCCAACGCATTCACGGGAACAACTGGATTCGTCTACGATTCCACGAACTCGCGCGTGGGCATTGGCACGAATGCTCCTGCCGGAGTGCTGGATGTCTCGGCCGGAATCACCAACCCCGTCTATTTCCGTGTGCCTGTGTATTCACGATTGGTGGTCCAAGACGTGTCCTCTGTGAACACCGTGACCGTGACGACTGCGAATTCGGGAGTTCACTACAACATCACGGCAAGTGCGTTCTCCAACGTTACGTTGCCATTGACCACAACCACAGCAGAAGGAGGCGCGTTCTGGGTGTTCCGCAACAATGCAGGAGTTACGTTGAATGTCGGACTGACAAACAATGCAAATCTTGGAGCCAATGTGTACATTCCCGCCGACAACGCCTTGACGATTGCGGTGTCGTCCAACACATCCAATACATTTACGCTTCTGTAAACAATGAGGGGATCCCGAAATCAATATCGATCGGGATTTGATCCGAATCAGATACCGGGTTGCGCAGTGTGGCTAGATGGGGCCGATCGAAACACAATCACACTCTCGGGATCCAATGTGACCACGTGGGCTGACAAGAGTGGGCGAGGCTGCAATGCAACCAAAGCTGCAGCTGGAACAATTACGCTGTCAAACAATAGGATCGTGTTTAATGGAACCTCATATCTAACCCTACCAAGTGGTACGCTCCCAACAGGAAACAGCGACTATAGTTTTTTAACCGTAGGGAGCACAGATCGTTCGAGTTATCAGAACATATTCTTCACGGGCAACTATGTATCAGGGCAAAGCATAGATGCGATTTACTACCCAAATGGCGCACTTGAATCGGGATGGTATACCGCAAACATTGTCTCTTCAGCAGGAACGATATCCGCAAACCAGACAACTCTCGTTGAAAATGTATACTCTTCACCGACGCTCACAGCATATGTAAATGGAACAAGTGTGGCAAGTTCGTCAAGTCTTGGAACGCGCAACAATCCTGCAGGTGTAACCGTACTCGGGGGAAATTTGGAAGGAAACCAGGCATTGATCGGAACTATGTGTGAGTTCTTGGTGTATTCTAACGGGTTAACAACCACCCAACGCCAGCAAGTGGAAGGCTACCTTGCACGCAAATGGGGACTGATGGGAAATCTTCCCGCAACCCATCCGTTCAAGTCCATTCCTCCAACCTTGCGTCCGTTTGCGCCGGTTGATGTTCCGGGATGCCAATTGTGGCTGGATGCAGCAGATTCGTCCACAATGACATTCAACGGAACTGCAACGTTCAACCAATATGTAACAACATCGTCTCAAACGGTGTCCTACACGGGAACGTTGACATCATTAACCCAGTTTACAGGAGGCACTTCGTTTATGAATGGTGCGTTTATTAATAGCGGAAACGGATTGTCTGGTTCTCTCGTTCCGTCCGCAACGAGTGGAGATTGGTATTCCTTTTGTATGGAAGGTGGTGTGTGCAAAGTTGTCAAACTTCGGTTCACATTGAGCGCAGGTGTTCTTTCGGTACAAGGACTAAGTGCTGGATATAATACGACAAACCTGTTGACAACATCTACAAGTGCTTCAACGAATGACACATATTATGCAACGTATACATCAGTGTCCATTGCAACGTCAAGTAGCGCAAACGGATATGGTGTCGCGAGTTTTACAATGAATTTTTCGTCTACCACAGGATCCAACGTGACCCAGTGGAACGACAAGAGTGGGAATAGCCGAAATGCAGTAAACCAAACAACGGGTGCCGTTTTAACTTCAAATGTTCAAAATGGCTTACCGGTTTTGCGAATGAACGGATCGCAGAATTATTCCGTTTCATACAACTCATTTCCAAACACCGCCTACACAATCTTTGCACTCCAGTATTTATCAAGTGCGAGTGGATATCGCCGTCTTCTTCATGCTCCGACGGGTGGCGATACAGGCATCTTTCTTGGGGTAAATGAACAAAATATTGCGACATTTACGGGAAATGCAACGAATGGATGGAATGATGTGACTGCAAACTCACCCAACATAACGAACTTGAATACATGGAAGATTGTCACGATGTGGGTTTCTTCATCAACATTGACTCCGTATGTAGATGGAACGGCTCAATCAAACAAAACCGGGACAACGGGTAGCTTCTCTGGGTTGACAATCGGATGTTCTCCAAATTTGAATATACAACAATGGGTCGGTGATGTGGCAGAGATTCTAATCTATTCTTCAGCATTAACCACATCCCAACGCCAACAACTTGAAGGATACCTCGCCAAAAAGTGGGGACTGCAACCCAATCTTCCGTCGGGACATCCGTACTACTATGCTCCACCGTTTGCGTTTACTCCGACCCAGATTTCGGGATGTCAATTGTGGTTAGATGCGGCGGATGCGAGTTCCATCACCTTGTCGGGGTCGAATGTCGCCACATGGGCGGACAAAAGTGGAAATGGAAGGGATTTTACGCAAGCAACGACTTCAAATCGTCCCGTGTACGGAACATTTCTGTCGCAACCCGGAGTATCCTTTACTGGATCCAACAGCACGAATCTGTCCAACTCCTATATCCAAACAGGATCGGGAGGGCGAAATCTGTTTATTGTGTTTTACGACGTGAATACGACAGCAAATGCATTTGGAAACCCTGTTTTGTTCTACATGGCAACGTCCAATAGTAACGCATTGGGAGACTGGAGAGCAGCATTTGATGCTTCCAACAACTATTTGGGTTTGGACTCATATGCAGCGGCGTATTTATACAGGACATCTCCAAACGTGACATCTATGCGAACCTCACGCGCTATTGGAATGTGGGGGATTGCGAGCGGAGCCGCGTTTAATACCGCATACGTGTATGGAAACGGAACCCAGTTTACAACCCTTGTCAACTCGTTTGCTAACACGAGTTCATTAAACGTGCAGAATTCTGGAGTAACCACTATCGGAGGAGGGCCTCAAACTGGATTTGTAACCTCTGTCATTTCGGAAATTCTGTATTATACCACTGACATTACAACCAATCAACGCCAGCAAATCGAAGGATACCTTGCCCACAAATGGGGTCTTCGGAATAGCCTCCCTGCGCCTCATCCCTACCAATACAGCCTGCCTGCATTGACAGTGGGATTTACGCCCGTGACGCTTTCCAATTGTTCGTTGTGGTTGGATGCAGCCGATCGCACGACCATCACCTTGTCGGGGTCCAACGTGACCCAATGGAACGACAAGAGTGGAAACGGGAACAATGTGACGCAAGGAACGGGTTCCCTGCAACCGACGTATTCGTCGACATCAAACGCGATTGTGTTCAATGCAACGGGATACCTGAGCATTCCGAATGCGTTGTCGCTGATCACACCGACCTACACCGTCTTTGTGGTTGACAAACGTGCGACGTCGAACGTTTCATTCTTTATCGGAGAGCACACCGTTGCCATTGCGAACACTGCACTCATCTTGGGATACAATGACACATCAACGTCGCATCACACAACGGCATATGTTGCAGATCTTCAAGTGACGATTCCGGCCTATCAAGGCGCAAGTGAACCTCGCCGAATGCACCGATTTGGATACACGGGTACGACACGAAACACATTCATCAACGGAGGGCAGTACAGCGCAAGTCAAAGTTTTTCCAACACGCTCCCGGTTTGGAGCAATGCAAACGTTGGGGCCGGATTTTGGTCACCCGGACAAGTCGGACAGACATGGTGGTATGTTGGAAACATACACGAAGTTCTCTTTTTCAATCGTGTCTTGACCACAAACGAATCACAGCAAGTGGAAGGCTACCTGGCCTGGAAATGGGGGCTTTTGTCCAACCTTCCCACGAACCATCCCTACCGACTGATCAAGCCATAACTCGAACCACGCAAACCAAGATCTCGTTGCGCGAGCACTGGTATCCGACTTCAAAGTCTGGCAGAATGTCCTGAATGGACTGGACATGACTGGCCAGAGACTTGCCTGACACGAACTCCACGTACTCAAAGAAATTGCGCGACACTCCATCACTGCAGACATTGGGAACGGACAGAGGAACCCGCATCAGAACGCAATTCCCTTGCCTTCCCGCCGCAATCCAGGTGATGAGGTTGGACCGAATGGAGGAAAGATCAGGAGAGGTCACCGCAAGAAACGACGTACGATCCGCCGCTTCTTGCTGTTGAAGAACCGACAAATCTGTCATCAAATCCGACAGACGAATGCGAGGAGGGTCCGGAGGAGCCACTCCTGTCAGAGACGCAAGCGTGAGGAGCATGGTGGGTCCAGTGTCTCCAGTTGGTCCGATGTCGCCAGTGGGACCAGTGTCTCCAGTGGGTCCGCTCATTTGGTAAACTCTCCCGAAACTTTTGATGCGATCATCTACACAAAGATGGCAACTGGACCGCAAGGTGTGCAGGGCATTCAAGGCGTGCAAGGAATTCAAGGCATTCAGGGTCCAACGGGACTTCAAGGACCCACCGGTCTGCAGGGTCCGCAGGGCATTCAGGGCATTCAAGGCGCAACGGGATTGCAGGGGCCTGCAGGAGGACCCACTGGTCCGCAGGGGTCAGCGGGACCGACAGGGTTCACGGGAGCCGCTGGACAAGCCGTTCCAACCATCAATGAAGTGTCGGGAACATCCCAAACACTCGCAAGTTCCAACTGGAATCAATATTTCTACTTGACGAATTCGGGATTCAATGCCGTCACCCTTCCAGCGTCGACGGCAACCTCCAATGCTGGAAACTTCTGGACACTGCGCAATGCAACGGCCTCGTATTTGAGCATCACGCTCACCAACAATCTGTCACTGACAAGTCCTCTGGTGATTCCTCCCGCCAACTCGACAACCCTTGCGATCTCGGGGGTAACCTCCAATACAATTCTTGTGCTCTAAGAACAATGTCCATCGGACCCGCAGTCGTGTCCAAAGCCTATTCCGGGTTTGATCCTCGCACGATTCCGGGATGTGCCTTGTGGTTGGATGCGGCGGACCGGAATACGTTGACCTTGTCAGGAAGCAACATCGCGCAATGGAACGACAAGAGTGGGAATGGATACGATCTTAGTCAGGGAACTGCAAGCAATCAGCCGCAGTACATTTCAAATGTTGTTGGGAGTTATGGCGGACTTTTAGAGGCCCAGGGCAAGTGGGTTGGACGTGCAGGATCAAACATGCCGTTGTATGCGTATGGCACTGAAACATCCGGCATGTTTGTTGTCCGAAACGCATCCACGAACACAAGTTGGAACATTTTTGCGACCATGTTCTTTAACTTGGCAGGCACTGCGCAAAGCACAAAGTCGCGTTGGCATTTTTCAATGATGAATGACACGACAAACGGGTTGACCCTTATTGTTGGAAACACTCCGCAGACTGCATATCAGAATACGTCCTTTACGGTGCCGACCAATTCAATCGTCATTGTTGGATTTACGATTTCTCCATCTGCTGTAACATTGAATTACAACGGCAGTGTCTCGTCGTATGCCGGATACACTATGTCGAACGCAGACGACGGAATCGCAATGATATTGGCAGATTCTCGCCCATTCGCGCCGGTTTCAAACACCGCCATTTTTGAAATGGTCGGATACAACCGAGTACTTACATCAACGGAACGTCAGCAAATCGAAGGCTATTTTGCGACCAAATGGGGACTCACAGGCAGTCTTCCTGCGACACATCCGTATCGGTCGGTTCCCATTGTGACGCGCCCCTTTCAACCGATTGACATTTCGAATTGCGCGTTGTGGTTGGATGCTGCAGATGCAACGTCCATCACCTTGTCAGGATCCAATGTGACCCAATGGAGAGACAAGAGCGGAAGCGGGAACAATGCAACAGGTAGTGTAACTCCATCGTATTCAAATTCGGGTGTAGTCTTTAACGGCTCTACAACGACATTGGTAACAAATTATACATCGCAACCAACCACCGAAACGATTCTTCTCATTTGTTCATTCAACGCAAGTGCGACTACGGGTGGGTTCCCACTGGGGACTACAATTCATGGCGGACGAAGTGTGAACATGGGATATTCGTCTGGAACAGTGACAGTTATGTGGGACAAACTCGGGTACTGGGGGAACGCCAGTTCATCTGCAAGTATTCCTGCGGGAACGCGGTTTTTAACAACAATGGTACTCTACAACGCTACGAACGGGTCAACCGCGCTGAATGCTGCAAATCAGTCGTCGATTGCTACGTTTCCAAATTCCTTTTTTGGGGGTGGAACGACGCGGATCGGGGCAGCATATACTTCCGATGCTCCGTATGCACCCTTTTACGGAACCATCAATGAAATCATTATTTATAACTCAGCACTTTCACAAGCCCAATATCAACAAGTCGAAGGCTATCTCGCATCCAAATGGGGACTCCGCACGAATTTGCCGAGTACACATCCGTACAAGATTGTTCCTGCGATCACGCCTGCATTTAGTCCAGTCCAGATTTCGGGATGTTCGTTATGGTTGGATGCGGCAGACCGAACCAGCATGACCTTGTCGGGATCAAATGTGACCCAATGGAACGACAAGAGTGGGAATGGACGGAATGCGACAGCATCGTCTCGGTGGCCGACGTACACAACTGGATCAAATGCAATCCGGTTTTCCAGATCAGTTGGAAGTTTCTTTAATTGTCCCGGACTTTCCGTTGTCGTGAATACCCAGTACACGATGTTTATCGTCTATCGTTCCACCAACGCATATGGGCTTGAGTTCTTTATCGGCGGAGATGGGGGAAGCACAAATGGTCGCCTCCACCTTGGATATGATTCCGATTACATTAAATACGCGTATTGGGGAAATGATTACTATGCAGTGTTTTTGAATGCAAATCAAGAACAAACCAACATTCTCATGTTCAACCAAAGCGCAACCCAACGTACGGTAATGGCAAATGGCGGAGATTTGGCAAACGGGGTCAATGCAAATTCGACATTCCTTGCATCATACACCAATCCAGTGATTGGAGCATACAATACAATTCCGGAACACTCTGCAGATGGATCTCTGTTTGAGATAGTTTTGTACACACGAACACTGACAAGTTCCGAACGCCAGCAAATCGAAGGCTATCTTGCTGCCAAGTGGGGACTCCGCTCCAGTCTTCCGTCCACGCATCCCTACGCAAAGATTACGCCTTGAGAACGACGATCTGAATGGAAGTGCCAGTGTACGAGAACGAGACGACAATGTCGGGAAGTGTCTGCTGGAGAGCCGCCACGTGCTGATGGATGGTCTTGCCAGAGCAGAACTCAATGTATTCATTCAGCGGGCGTCCAAGCCCATCGCTGCACACAGGAGGAGGCTGGATGACGATGTCATGAATTGCGTAGTTGTTGGGATACCCCATCACTGCCCAGCGAATCAGCTTCGTCTTCAGTTCGTCCACCGACAGAGTCCCGATGGACTCGAGGGTTGCCTTGTCCGCCGCTTCCTTCTGAAGCAGGACCTCTTGGGCTGCCATGATTTCGGCAAGCGTAAGCGTCGGCGGAGGTGGAGGAGGAGGCGGGCTTCCGGACAGGTCAATCAGGGTTCCAGACACATCAACGGGTGTCCCAGACACATCAACGGGTGTCCCAGACACATCAACGGGAGTCCCAGAGACATCAACAGGCGTTCCAGACACATCAACGGGAGTCCCAGAGACGTCAACGGGAGTCCCAGAGACATCCACAGGCGTTCCAGACACATCAACGGGAGTCCCAGAGACATCCACGACAGGCACAGACTCTTCCATTTGTTCTCCATGACGCGAAACTTTTAAAGGGTTCCTGATAAGAATGTTAACCACCTACATTCCAGGACAAGGGATCCGGTATGTTGCTCCGGCTCCGTATCCCGGACCACCTGGACCACCCGGTCCCGCAGGACCCACTGGCGCAACAGGTCTAACCGGTCCAACGGGTCCCACAGGACTTCCTGGATCGGCAGTCAACACAGGAGCAACCGGAGTGACAGGACCCACTGGACCCACCGGTGGAGCAGGACCGACTGGACCCACTGGACCAATCGGAGTCACCGGCGCAACCGGAGCAACCGGAGTGACAGGTCCGACAGGAGCAAGTGTGATAGGCCCCACAGGACCGACCGGATCCACCGGAGCATCGGGAACAACTGGAAGCACGGGTCGCACGGGATCCACTGGGGCAACCGGTCCAACAGGGTCTACCGGACCCACAGGACCCACAGGCGCAACTGGACCAGGCGTGACAGGAGCCACTGGGTCCACAGGTCCCACAGGTGCAACGGGAATTACAGGACCGCAAGGACAGCCTGTGACAGGCGCAACCGGAGCAACCGGTGCGACAGGAGCAACAGGTCCGATGGGACCGCAAGGACCGGTGGGTGCGATTGGAAACAATGGTCCACAAGGACCAACGGGACCGACGGGACCTACCGGACAAGGCGTGACCGGTCCGTCTGGAGTGACAGGTCCAACCGGTCCAACCGGTCCAACGGGACCGACCGGTGCGATTGGAAGTACAGGAGACACAGGAGACACGGGACTGCAAGGTCCTGTTGGTCCGTATGGACCCACCGGTCCGACAGGAGATCAAGGCATTCACGGACAAACGGGAGCCACCGGACCCTCAGGACCAACCGGTCCGACTGGAAACACGGGCATGACGGGAGACACCGGTTCAACCGGACCAACGGGTCCTACCGGTCCGACAGGCAACACCGGCATGACGGGACCGACCGGCCCAACCGGTCCGACAGGCAATACGGGAATGACGGGCATGACGGGAATGACAGGGGCAACGGGAGACACAGGACCCACCGGTGACACAGGCCCGACGGGTCCGACAGGTGCAACCGGATCGACAGGCGCCACTGGACCAACGGGTTCGACCGGGCCGACTGGAACGACAGGGCCCACAGGACTCGCACCCACCGGTCCAACGGGAATCATTGGTCCAACCGGTCCAACAGGTCCGACAGCTCCAACCGGTCCAACCGGTCCGACGGGAAATACCGGCCCCACCGGTCCGACGGGGCAAACAGGGTTGACAGGCGATACCGGGCCGACAGGAACAACCGGATCCACAGGTCCGACGGGTGTGGCAGGACCGACCGGACCATCCGGACCGACGGGCAACACGGGATCGCAAGGCCCCACTGGACCGACGGGACAAACCGGATCGCAAGGCCCAGTGGGTGATCTTGGACCAACGGGACCGACGGGAATGACAGGGTCGACGGGGGCAACAGGACCCACCGGTCCGACTGGAGAGACAGGCCCAACCGGACCCACTGGACCAACGGGACCCACAGGAGAGACAGGTTCCACTGGTGGTCCAGGACCCACTGGCCCCACTGGACCGACAGGTGCGACCGGTCCCACCGGAGAAACAGGAGACAGTGGCCCAACAGGAAATACAGGACCTCCAACACCCGGACCCACAGGTGCGACGGGGCCGACGGGAGAAACCGGCGCAACAGGACCCACCGGTCCGACAGGGGAAACCGGACCCACTGGACCCACCGGACCGCCTGGAACAGGACCAACGGGTGCGACTGGGGTGACAGGTCCAACAGGCCCAACTGGACCGACCGGTCCAACGGGAACGACGGGTCCGACAGGCGTAACAGGTCCAACGGGTGCCACTGGAACCACAGGTCCAACCGGTGCAACGGGTCCGACGGGACCGCCTGGAACAGGTCCTACCGGCCCGACAGGAGACACGGGTCCGACAGGAGGAGACGGGCCCACTGGACCCACTGGACCAAGCGGAGTGACAGGTGCGACAGGTGTGACGGGAGATACGGGCCCAACGGGTCCAACCGGTCCGACGGGATCCACTGGACCCACTGGACCAACCGGAAACACAGGAGACACCGGCCCAACCGGACCCACTGGTCCGACGGGATCCACTGGGCCAACAGGAGACACAGGCCCGACAGGTGCAACGGGTCCGACAGGAAACACAGGTCCAGCCGGTGATACAGGTGTCACGGGACCCACCGGTCCAACTGGATCTGCGGGACCCACTGGTCCATCCGGAGATGCGGGCATTGCAGGAGACACGGGACCGACTGGCCCCACTGGGCCGACGGGACCCACCGGCCCCACCGGAGACGCAGGACTCAATGGAAACACAGGACCAACCGGACCGACAGGAGACACCGGTGCACCTGGACCGACGGGACCAACGGGAGTCACAGGTCCGCTTCCGACAATCACGCTTGGAACGGTTGGATTTTCGTTCGCAAGCTCGGGATTGCAAACAATCTCCAACGATACGTCCGTGTCATCCGGGACCTATGCGCAGATCTGGCCGGCCGGGTTTCAGCAGACATCCAGTCCGCTTCAAAGCGTTGCCGTCACGGAGTTGTATTTTACCGTGTACAGTGGATCGTGGTGGAGTGTGATGAGCGTAGATGATACGAATGGAACGAACTACACGATCTATTACTATTATAAGTAAGGGATGCTGACCAATAGCTATGTCCCACGAATTCCGGGAACGTATACAACTCGGCTCTCTCCTGCCTTGTATGTTCCCGGTTCAACGGGAGACACAGGCCCCGTCGGATCGTCTGGACCTCGTCAAACAGGTCCATCTGGACCGATTGGAACCGCAACAACAGACGGTGCAACGGGTCCAACTGGACGAACTGGTGCAACCGGTGCAATCGGAACTGACACGGGTCCCACAGGCAGAACGGGACCAACCGGTTGGGCGGGAACTCGTGGAGCAACGGGAACGACAGGACCCACCGCAAAAACGGGGGGAACAGGAGATGCGGGAGCCGTCGGCAGTGTTGGTCCGCTGGGATCGACGGGAGACACGGGTGCAAGCGGTCCGACAGGCCGACAGGGTGTAGCGGGTCCAAGCGGAGACACTGGACTCGTGGGTGCAACCGGAGCCACAGGGCCCACAGGTGGATCCGGTGCAACCGGGCAGCCAGGAGTGCGAGGGGCAACAGGTGCACCATCCGCGACTGGGGCAACAGGTCCGGCCGGACAAACGGGAATTCAGGGTCCAACAGGTCCGATTGGAAGCGTGCCAGGTGCAACCGGTGCGACGGGAGCCACCGGATTTACGGGAATGACAGGCGGAACCGGAGGAATAAGTTCAACGGGAAGCACGGGACCGACCGGCGCAACGGGATCGACTGGTGCAATGGGTATCGTCGGTGTCGAAACGCCTGGATTCACGGGCTATACCGGGAACACTGGTGCAACCGGAATCACAGGTCCCACAGGAGCGCATGGAGATTTGGGACTCATCGGATTCACCGGAGACACGGGAATGACGGGAATGCTGGGGAAAACGGGAGACACGGGTCCGACTGGACCCACTGGCGAAACCGGTGCGACAGGTGCATCCGGACCCTCAGGACCAACGGGACCCACTGGTCCGACGGGAAACACCGGCATGACAGGGATGACAGGTCCGACCGGTCCAACGGGTCCTACCGGCAGAAATCGGCCACGATCGACACTGATTGCAGGAGGCGCCGGAACAACCTATCCAATCGCAACCTCCACCGATGGAGGGGCAACGTGGACGGGACGTGGAAATGTCGACACTCTGATGAATGTGTGCAACGAAGCGGCGTGGAATGGACACTATTGGGTGGCTGTCGGATTTGGAACGAACTGTTTTGCGATTTCATATGATGACGGAGTTACGTGGATTGGGCAAGGAACCGGTCCATTCGTAACCGCACGAAGCATTGTGTGGACGGGAACGCAGTTTGTTGCGGTGGGAACGGGCGCAACCGACACCGTTGCAACGTCTCCTGACGGCATCACGTGGACGGGTCGCGGATCCGATGGACTGACGACAGGAGGATACCGAATTGCGTGGAATGGATCGTTGTTTGTTGCGGTGGGAGAAGGCACGACCGCGATTGCGACTTCGACAGATGCAATCACGTGGACGCAGCGCACATCGCCACTGTATCTCGGACGCGGTGTAGAATGGGGAGGAGGGAAATGGATCGTTGGAGGAAAGGGAGTGTCCGATTTGTTGGCCTATTCGACAGACGGCATCAACTGGATTGGACTTGGATCCTTTGTCTTCGGATTTCAGTGCCAGGACATTGCCTGGAACGGAACCTCGTTTGCTGCAGTCGGAACGGACTTGGCAAGCTTGGAAACGGTTGCCACCTCCTCCGACGGAATCACGTGGACAGGACACGGCAATCCATTCTCATCCAATGCAGGATTGAGTGTCATTTGGAATCGTGTGACGCTTCAGTGGGTGGCCATCGCAGGAGGGTCTACAAACAATGTTGCCGTCTCGTCCGATGGAATCACGTGGACAACCGCAACGGCGTTTGATGGAAGTGGAGGACGTGGTCTTGCGGTCTTGACTCCGGAAGCCGTCGGAGCCACCGGTCCAACGGGACAGCAAGGAATCGGAACCGATGCAACGGGACCAATCGGCCCGACAGGTGCAACGGGTCCAACTGGTCCAACGGGACCGACCGCACGACAGGTTGCAACGGGAACCACAGGTCCAACAGGGGAGACGGGATACGCAGGCCCTGTGCAAGCAACGGGTCCGAGTGGTCTTGCGACTGGCCCCACTGGACCAACCGGCATTGTTCCCCCGCAGACACTCTTGCTTGCCGGAGGGCAGGGTCCGGATACACTTGCGACCTCTGTCGACGGAATCACCTGGACGGGACAAGGAAACACCACCTTTGTCAGTGAAGCTCGGTGTGTCGTGTGGACAGGAAAGTTCTGGATTGCGGGAGGATTCGGAGGAACAACACTGGCGATGTCTCCTGATGGACTCGTGTGGAATCAACTCTCCAATCCCCTCAATTTCGGCGTCTATGGACTTGCATGGAATGGATCGTTGTTCGTCGCAGTCGGAGAAGGCGACACAGACACGATTGCCACCTCTCCCGATGGAACCACATGGACAGGACGAGGCAACACTGTGTTTTCCACGCAAGGCAACGGAGTGGCGTGGAACGGATCGGACTGGGTCGCAGTGGGAGAAGGCACGAACTGCTTTGCGACGTCCACGAATGGAACCACCTGGACAGGACGTGGATCGTCTCCATTCACGGTGCGAGGATCCAGCATCGGATGGGATGGAACACAATGGCTGGCCGGAGGGCTCGGAACGTCGGCCTCCATCGCAACCTCGACCGACGGAATCAACTGGGCGGGATCTGGACGTCCGCCACTCTACTACACATATTCGGCAGCGTGGAATGGATCGCTGTGGGTTGCGACAGGGTTTGGGCCGGTGTACACGATCATGACCTCGCCTGACGGAACCAACTGGACGGGACGCGACGGAACCCTCTTTTCCACTGGATTTGGAGTCGCATGGGACCGTCGAACCCAACAATGGATTGCGGTGGGAAACGGAGCATACGACACGATTGCCACCTCTCCCGACGGAATCACGTGGACAGGTCGTGGGAGTTCGGTGTTCTCGACCGGAAAGGCAATCGCAAGCAATCCACCCTATGCTCCGTTTGGTCCAACGGGCCCGACTGCTCCTGCAGGAGGAGCAGGTCCGACGGGACCGACAGGGTCCACAGGCGCAACGGGGATGACAGGAACAACGGGCGCCACCGGTCCAATCGGTGTCGCAGGACCCTCTGGACCCACCGGACCGACCGGAAACACAGGCACCTTTGGACCAACGGGACCAACAGGAGCAACAGGCGCGACCGGACTCGCCGGTTCGCGGGGACCCACAGGACCGACCGGAGACGTGGGCGAGACAGGGCCAACCGGACCGACTGGAACGACAGGTGCACTTGGAGATGTGACGGGACAGACAGGAAACATTGGGCCTACATGCATTGCAGGAGGACCATTTGGTGCATCCGGGCCAACCGGGCCAACCGGACCTGCTGGAAGCACAGGACCCACTGGACCCGACGGTCCCACAGGTCCAACAGGTCCAACCGGATCGACAGGGTCCACCGGACCAACAGGTCCCACCGGCAACACAGGAATGGTTGGTCCAACAGGAGTCACAGGTCCAACGGGTCCCACTGGCGCAACCGGAGCCACAGGGGCAACCGGACGCACCGGACCGCCTCAGCAAGGAAGCACGGGACCAACGGGGATTGACTATCCCCAGCACATCATTCTCATCGGAGGGCAGAAGATCTCCGATTCGCTCGTGACATCACCGGATGGAACGACGTGGACGCCACGTGGACTGACACCCTTCACAGACCGGACGGAGGGATTTGCATGGAACGGATCCATCTGGGTCGCGGTTGGAGTGGGAGGCGGAGTCATCGCAACGTCTCGGAACGGAATCACGTGGACACTGAATGGAACAAGTGTGTTTACGCATGGGTATGGAGTGGCCTGGAATGGGTCGCTGTTTGTTGCGGTGGGAGCGGGGACACATACAATCGCAACGTCTCCCGATGGAGAAACATGGACGGGACGTGGCAGTGATGTGCTCACCGGAGCAGGATACGATGTTGCATGGAACGGGTCGTACTGGGTTGCGGTTGGATATGGGGCGAATTCGTTTGCGAAATCGTCCAACGGAATCAACTGGACAGGATATGGAACCAGTCCACTGGATACCGCTGCATATTCGGTCGGGTGGGATGGAACACAGTGGCTGGCCGGAGGAAAAAGCGACATCTACATCGCCGCAACGTCTCCCGACGGAGAAACGTGGACGGGGCGTGTGAAAGACACGAACGTCACGCCGTTCGGACAGTGGGCAAGCACAATGACTGCGATCTACGGAGTCGGATGGAACGGATCGGTCTGGCTTGCGGTAGGAGAGACGGTCTATTACAGTGTCATTGCATCGTCCGATGGAATCAACTGGACCGGATATTCTCCGTTCACCTTTGGATCGGCTTCGTACGATGTGAAGTGGGATGCCCAATTGAGACTGTGGGTTCTTGCATCGGGAGGATCGTTGATCGGAACGTCGAGTACCGGAGTCACCTGGACAGCCATCACTGTGAGCGGAATGTCTGATGCTTTGGCGGTTGCAGCAACACCCGCGAACTCTCCATATGGACCGACCGGAGCGACAGGAGCGATTGGAGTCGCGGGAGATACTGGACCGGTTGGAGCAACGGGCCCGACGGGATTGCCGGGAGTTGCGACGGGCGTGACCGGATCGTCAGGACCCACCGGAGTCGACGGACCCACCGGGCCAACCGGTCCGACAGAAACGGGAGCGACGGGAGACACTGCATCCACAGGACTGACTGGAGCAACTGGACCCACCGGAGCAACTGGCCAGACTGGAGACACAGGTCCTACAGGCTCAGTGGGACCATTCGGACCCGTTGGCGTCCAAAGCATCCACACAGGAATGACCGGACCGACGGGAGTGTTTCCTACCGGTCCTACAGGGCCAACGGGAGATGCAGGAGTGGACACTGGACCCACTGGACCAACTGGGCGAGCAGGAGTCATTCCTGGAATCCCGACGATCGTCGCAGCGGCGTCTGCGGTTCCAGACACACTTGCCTATTCAACGGACGGTGGAACAACCTGGAATGGACTTGGAACCTCCGTATTTACCGCGTTTGGAGGAGAAGTCATCTGGACAGGAACTCGGTTCGTCGCCGTTGGACAAGGAAGTTGTGTGTCTGCAGTCTCGGAGAATGGAGTGATCTGGACAAAATCAACCTCCTCTGTGTTCACGATCATTCACGGGATTGCGTGGAACGGATCCATCTATGTTGCCGCTGGAGAAGGGACCTATACAATCGCAACCTCAACGGATGGACTGAACTGGACGGGACGCGACAACACAGTGTTCCCGACTCGTGCGAATGGCGTGGGATGGAATGGATCGTACTGGATCGTGGCGGGAGAAGGAACGAATGCCTTTGCGAAATCATCAGACGGAATCACCTGGACAGGATACACGTCTGACACGCTTGGATATGCAAACAAGGTGCGGTGGGGAAATGGGCGTTGGATTGCGGTGGGAGCGTCATTGAGTGTGTTTGCATTGGCAATATCGTTCGACGGAGAAAGTTGGTTTGGACTCTCCGACACGATTCAATACGAAGGACAGGATGTCCAATGGAACGGATCGACGTGGGTTGCGGTGGGCGACAACCGAATTGTGTCCTCACCAAGTGGAGATGTGGACACCTGGACGATTCAGGATACGACCACGTTTACAAATCCGTATGGAGTGTGGTGGGACTCAACGCAACTGCTCTGGTTTGTGACGGGGTATGGCACGAACACACTTGCCACGTCTCCGGATGGAGCCACATGGACGGGACTTGGGTCTCCGATCTTTGCGGGAGGCGCAGGGTTGGGTGGAGCCTCGTCCCCCCTGACAGGTGTCTATGGTCCAACCGGTCCGGCAAGTGAGTTCACAGGACCAACGGGACCGGATGGATACACTCCCACGACGGGACGGGTGATTGCAGTCGGGAGTGCGGACGGAGACGACCGATTCGCATCAACCAATGATGTCGGAGTCACATGGACGGGGTATGGAGGAAATAGTATCTTCTCTGGTGGAAAAGACGTTGCATATGACGGAACGCAGTATGTTGCGGTTGGATCGGGAGTCAATTCGTTTGCAACGTCACCGAACGGAATCAACTGGACTGCGAGGGGAGAAGGTCCACTCAACTTTGGCGGACGATCAATCGCAACGAATGGATCGTTGTGGGTTGCGGTGGGAGACGGAGACACAGACAAAATCGCAACCTCTCCCGATGGGATTACTTGGACAGGTCGTGGAAATCCAGCGCAATGGATATATGATGGATATGCTGTCACATGGACAGGGTCGCTCTGGGTGGTGGGAGGAAGTCGCGACGAGGAAAATCCCGATTCCAGTTCAATCGCAACGTCTGCGGATGGAATCACGTGGACCGCAAACGAAGATGGCAAGACATTGTTCGTCGGCCTGAACGGACTTGCATCAAACGGATCCCGAATCGTCGCAGTTGGAGGAGGGGGAGGAGCCAATACGGTTGCAACCTCTACGGATGGAATCAATTGGACCGGATTGGGAGACATTCTTGGAGGAAACACATACGCAGTTGCCTGGAACGGATCGTATTGGTTTGTCACAAACAGTGGCAACGGGGCAACGTCAACGAATGGAACAACATGGACGACATTCTCAACAGATGTCGCGGCACTTGTGACAGGAGTTGTGTGGGATTCAAACAACAGGGAATGGTTGATCTTTGCAGACAGTGGGACAGACAGTGTCTTCCGTTCCCCTGACGGAATCAACTGGACCGGACTTGGGTATCCCTCGTCTCTGACCTATCCAAACAAGGGAACCGTTCTTCCTTGGGAAGCCCCACGTGGTCCAACCGGTCTCTCAAACTCCGAGACAGGACCAACGGGTCCAACAGGTCCAAGCCGGTTTGGAACGCTCCGATCGATTGCCGGAGTGTCGTTCAATGGATCGGGTGCGGGAGACATTGTGCCCGTGCAAGGAACGACCGTCGTCTCCTCGTCCAGTCCGCCTCCGTTCGTGAGTGAAATCCTGTACAACGATCCAACCGATGTCCAGCGTCTGCTGTCCGCATATCCAGTGGTCAACGGATCGTACTGGGACATCCATTTGGATATCGTGGTTGGATCAGCGGCCACCAATTCTGTGACGGTGCGATACATTTCTCAATAATCCCTCCCCCCTCCGAGCCTCGTTCGAACAAACCTGTCTTTCGTTCCAACAAGATGGACAAGCCACGTCTGCCTGCGGAGATTGAGCAAAAGCTTCCCGAAGACGTTGTGCGGTACATCTACACCTTTGTCCCCCGTCCCAAAAAACCAAAGGTTCCGTCTCCGAGTTATCAACACTGGCTGGAGAAACTTCAACAGAGCCCGAAACGAACCGCAATGGATATGTATGGATTGGAGGATTTTGTGCTGAACTAAAAGCAATGGACTACTATCTTCTGCAAGAACACTGGGCCTCTCTCGTTCGTCAGTTCAAAGATGCGGAACGCAAAGCCGATCGCGATGCCTACGAAGCCGAACAAGTGGCGTTGTACATTCTGGACTACATTCGATACACGCGCATGCGAAACTACAATCTCTTCACGCAGAAGCGTGGAGAAGACTTTGAACGAATGGTCGACCTTGCGGACAAAAAGGGACACTCGGTCGACGTCCTGCGTTCGTTCCTGGAAGACGATGAGCGATGGGAGACGACGCTGACCCTTGCGGAGCAGTGAAAACGGAACAATCTACACATAGGTATAAGGAATCAACACAATGGGGGACACAATCATTGGAGTCCAATTCGGCATTGCGAATCCTGACGACATCCGGAAGCGCAGTGTTGTCGAAATCACGACGGACAAGACTTACCAGAGTCAACAGCCCGTCCCCAATGGAGTCTTCGATGCGCGGTTTGGCGTGATCGAGAATGGGAAGGTCTGCCCCACATGCAAGCAGACCAACCAACTGTGTCCCGGACACTTTGGACACATTGAACTCGCACGACCGGTGTATCTCTACCAGTTCTTCGACACGGTCGAGAAGCTCACGAACCTCATCTGTCTGAACTGCTCCAAGCCAATCATGGCGGCAGACGCTCTGGACGCAATGTCCTCTGTCGGAATGGCACGGTTCAAGGAGATCCGCGACACGATCAAGCGACCTGATGCGTGCGGGAACTGCAACACCAAGCTCTTTGCGAAGCTGGCAAAGGTTCCCGGCACGGTTGCGAAACTGGAGGGCATTCCGTCGGTTGCAAAAGGCGAGGCTCCGGGTCCGGCCGTCTCGCTTCAGCCCGAGCTGGTTCTGCGTGCGTTTCAGCGCATCAGCGACGAGGACTGCAAGCGTCTTGGATTTGATCCGAAGTATGCACGTCCGGAATGGATGATCTGCAATGTGCTTGCCGTTCCTCCGTTGACCGTTCGTCCCTCTGTCGTGATGGACGATCACCAGCGAATGGAAGACGATCTGACGCACCAGCTGATCTCGATCATTCGGTCCAACGAGCGACTCCGCGACAAGATTGACAAGAATGAGTCCGCAGACATGATCGACAAGCTGACAGCCCTCCTGCAGTACAACGTGGCCACCTACGTCGACAACGACATCAAGGGCGTCACGTCTGCGCAGCAGAGATCCGGTCGTCCTCTGCGCACGCTGAAGTCTCGCTTCGGAGCCAAGACGGGACGTGTGCGTGGCAACCTCATGGGCAAGCGTGTGGACTTCTCTGCGAGGTCTGTCATCACACCGGATGCGAACATCGACCTGGACGAACTCGGAGTCCCAGAGGAGATTGCAGTGAATCTCACGTTCCCCGAGACAGTGTCGCCCTACAATCGTGAGCGACTTCTGGCCTGCGTGCGCAATGGACCGGACAAGCATCCGGGAGCCAAGTCGGTCTACGTGAAGAAGGACAAATCGACCTTCAGTCTTCGCTACGTCAATCCGGACACGATTGACCTCAAAGAAGGCGACATTGTCCATCGCCACCTCATCGACGGAGACATCGTGCTCTTCAACCGCCAGCCGTCTCTGCACAAGGCGAGCATGGAGGCGCACCGTGTCAAGGTTCTGCCCTACTCCACCTTCCGTCTCAACGTCTCCGCCACTCGCCCCTACAACGCGGATTTCGATGGAGATGAGATGAACATGCACGTTCCGCAGAGCATTCCGGCTGCGACCGAGCTTCGCATTCTCGCATCGGTTCTGCGCAACATCATCAGCCCTCGAACCTCCAGTCCAATCATTCAGCTGTTCCAGGACACGATGACCGGTGCCTACCGCATCTCCCAGCCAGGTGTGGAAGTTCCCGAACACATTGCGATGAACATCCTGTCGCGCATCAAGCGTCCGATCAAGCGCAAGAATCGCAACTGGACGGGAGCGGAGTTGATCTCTGCGGCTCTTCCGATGATCAACTACAATGCGCGCGGAGTCAAGCTGGAATTGGGCGAACTGACGAAGGGAGTCCTGAAGAAGAGCGTGACGGGCAACCTGGTGCACATCACCTACAACGATTTCGGTCCGCAGAAGGCAGGGCAGCTCATCAACGACATTCAGGCCATCGTCACCCAGTTCAATCTGTATACGGGGTTCTCGGTGGGCACCTCCGATCTCATTGCGGACGCAAAGACCAACGCATTCGTCAAGGACAAGATCGCAGAGGGTCGTCGCAAGGTGTCGGACATCCTGTCGAATGTGCACGGAGGCAAGTACATCAACAACATGGGCATGTCGGACGGCGAGAAGTTGGAGGATGACATCTCGTCGGCGATGAAGGATGTCGTCAACAAGATCAACACGGAAGTGATTGAGAGTCTCAAGCGCACCGCTCGCCCCGACAACCTGAACCGCATTGTTCAAATGGTCGAGTCGGGATCCAAAGGCTCAGAGGCGAACATCACGCAGATGGTTGCGACACTCGGACAGCAGCTGATTGAGGGCAAGCGCGTGCAGTATACGCTTCAGGATCGCACACTCCCTCACTTCTCAAGGTATGACGACGGCGTGGAGTCGCGTGGCTTTGTGGAGCACAGTTTCGTCGACGGTCTGATGCCCGCCGAATTCTTCTTCCACGCACAGGCAGGACGTGAGGGACTGATTGACACGGCTGTCAAGACCTCCGACACGGGATACATTCAGCGTCGACTGATGAAGACGATGGAGGACCAGCACATCGAGTACGATGGAACGGTCCGCAACGTCAATGGAAGCATCGTGCAGTTCCACTACGGAGACGATGGCATCGACACCACCTGTGTGGAGGATCAGCCTTGCGACCTCGTGCTCAAGACCACTGAAGACATCTATCGCGAGTATGCACTGACTCCTGCCGACGTGACCGCCTTCCTCAAGGAGTCGGTGGACGAGACGCCGGATCTCGTGGACGAGATTCTGGTGGACCGCGAGCTTCTGTTCACGAAGGCCTTCCGCCACAAGAAGATGGACAGCATTCAGGCCCCCGTCAATCTCAAGCGTCTCGTGGAGAAGTACGCCAATCCGTACAGCACCAAGACGGATCTAACACCCAAGTCGGTGGTTGCAGGACTGACGCGGTTCGTCCGTGAGTTCCCGACCAATCGTGTCTTCCATGCTCTGCTTCGATTCTACCTTGCACCCAAGAAGTCCATCGTGATTCACCGCTTCTCGCAAGCTCTCTTCGACGAGCTCATGCGGGATGTCCGCTTCCGCTACATTCAGAGCCAGGTGCATGCGGGAGAGATGGTGGGCGCTCTGGCAGCGCAGTCCATCGGAGAGCCCACGACCCAGCTTACCCTGAACACCTTCCACTCGGCAGGCACGGCAAAGGCGAATGCGACATCGGGTGTTCCCCGCATCAACGAGCTGATGGATGCGACCATGAACCCCAAGCGTCCCAGCAATACCGTGTATCTCAGTTCCGAGATCATGGAGAGCCAGGACGCGGCGGTGGCCAAGATGAAGGAGATTCAGAAGACGACTCTGCGTGACATTGTCAAGTCGGTTCGGATCTTCTACGATCCCTACCCTCTCGCAGCCACGACGGCAATGGAGGAGGATCGCGACATGCTGGTGCGCTACGAGGCGTTCAGTTGCGACGGCGATGGATCGGATGCGTCGCCCTGGATCATGCGTCTCGAGATGAACGAGATGCAGATGGCCGCTCGCAACATTCTGGACATGGTGGAGGTGCAGACCAAGTTGGCAGCCAATCCCGCCTTGAAGATCGTGGAGTGCCGGTTCTCGGATCCCGGTCCCGATCCGTCCAGCAAGACTGTGAAGAACCTTGTCATGCGTCTGATGTTCGACCCAGCCGCTGTCAAGAACCCGATTCAGCTTCGGTTCTTGGAGGACAAGATTCTGGACACTGCCCTCACGGGAGTTCCGGGTATCGGTCGTGTCTTCCAGCGTCGTGTCAAGAACGAGATGATCTACGATTCGACGATCGGAGGCTACAAGCCGATTGAGCAGTATGTGCTGGATGTGGAGGGCACGAACCTCTACGATCTGCTGGTGTTTCCGGGCGTGGATGGAACTCGCACGTTCTCGAACGACATTCACGAGATCAACGACGTGTTCGGAATTGAGGCCGCTCGTCTGTCGCTCTACGAGGAGATCAATGAGGTCTTCTCGTCGGAGAAGGTGAACTACCACCACCTTGCTGTGCTCGTGGACACAATGACCTTCAGTGGACGCATCGTGCCGGTGAACCGCACGGGCATGAAGAAGAACGAGACGGGTGTTCTGGCCAAGTCGTCCTTTGAGGAGACGTCGAAGGTCATGTTCAATGCGGCGATGTGGGCCGAAGCGGACAACATGCGAGGCGTCAGTGCGAACATCATGTTCGGGCAGAAGCCGCCGTGCGGAACGGGATTCGTGGACATTCTGGTGGACGAGAGCCGTCTGCCGGAGGGCGAGGAGGAAGCACCTCCGGACGATACGCTGGACAAGGTGAATCAGCGACTTGAAGCCACCGCGCCGTCGGAGTGCCGGCTGGAAGACATTCTCATGGATTGGTGAGGCAAAAGAACCTCTGCGTGAAAAGTAATGAGTGCGTCGTCGGGATACACGACAACAGAAAAACAAATGGGGTATCACCTATTGTGCGACGCAAAGCATGACTTTGGCGCACAGATCCCCGAATTGTACAACATTGGAGGAGAAGGAGCCCCAGCAGCAGTGGGTGCAACAGTTGTGTCAGAAGATGGTGCCCTTGAGTTTTTCTTGAACGGAGCGGGAGGTGCAACGATCAAGGATCTCGCGGCTCGGAAGGCGGGAGAAGTTGTATTCACAGTTCCGGAAAAGACAGCCTCTCTTCAGAACTGGAAATCACCTCTTTTGTTTCAGGGAGGAAACGACAAGATTGGGATCATTCAGGATGCCGGCGAATTTATTACCCAACGGATTGGGTCGAAAAACGTCATTGCATTCGGGAGCATTCTTGATCCAGCTGGAAAGCCCATTGCTCCAGACCAAGCCCCGATTTGGTTTCAGCCTACCACAGACAAGGTCGCAATCCCACTGGCATCATTCGGATTCGATCGCACAAAAATCGACGGGATTGTGGTGTCGAAGTTGACAGCCGGTACAGTCAAGGCGGCCTATTCGTTCACCAATAGAACCTTGCGAGATGGTGTTGGAATGGGACCTCTGCCTGAAGGGAAGCCTGAGAGTGGAAAGTCAAAGCCGATCAACAATACAGAAGTCAGTGATGCGGGATTTTTCACGAGCATCAAGAAAGTGGAAAACGTTGGACGAGAACTTGCAGGAACACCTGGCTTCCCCAATACCGCAAAGGCAAACGCATTCGTTGACAAGTATAGGACGTATTTCTACATCGGAAAGACACTTGGGGATGCAATGCTCGTCGCCTCTGCGATGAAGACATTTCCGATGAACGTGGAAGGAGAGACGATCACCAATCCGTACTACGGCATTGGGGCTCCCTCTTGGAAGTTCTGGGCGGCCCCGAATACCACCGTTCCTGACGCAGACAAGCCATCCATTCTCGCATTGAAAACGGGAGACCGCCTTAACTGGCTCCGTGCGATCATCATGAACGTTCCGACAATCTACGAAGATCAGGCAAAGGGTGCCCGGAAGACAAAGCAGTACCGGTTCTTTCCAGGAATTCCAGATCCCAAAGCGGTTCATGCAGCAATCGCGGGAGACTTTCCCAAGATCAAGGAGAACGTCATCAAGCGGTACATAGATGTTCGCGATAGTTTACGGGGACTTTTGATTTCTGAAGACGGGCCCATTAATGCCGACCTTACGCCATTCGCACCTGGTGGAGCAAAAACTATCAAAAACACAAGAGCCGCCAAGTTTGCAGGTATTTTAATCAGGAAAATCCAACAGGGGCTGATCCAGACAACGGGTACCAATGTGACGGGCGGGCTTTGCAAGAAGGTGTTGGATTGGATTGATACACGTGCAAAGGTTGTCGCGGATATCACACTTGGTTCAAACAACAAACTAGTTCGAGATCTGTACGATCAAACACTCGAACGTGCAAACGCATGCTCCCCTGCAGTGTCATCGATTCAAGTGAAGAAGGGGAGAGAGCTTCCATACCTCACTCTGAAACTTGTTGTTGCGAACGTGCCTCCTGGAGTGAAAGGATGGCCACTGTCGTCCTCCTACGATATCGCGATTCGAAATGCATTTGATAGATTCAATAATGCAAAAGATGAAACTGAAGTAGAATATTCGCGCCTATTGGATGGAACAGACATTTCCAACCGATTTCTGTCGAAGATCACGCCTGATGTGGCTCCACCGATTCTTGGAAAGAGAGGGCGTGTAGGTGGTAACGGAGAAGGGCAGTTGATCGTCGCAGAAGCGCCTGCGCCTGCGTCGCAAGCATTGACCGAAGAACCGCTTATCGTCGCAGAAGCGCCTGCGCCTGCGCCTGCGGCGCAAGCATTGACCGAAGAACAGCGATCTGCTGCAGCAACTGCTGCAGGACAGGCCTTGCTCCAAAATGCAACTGGCAGTTTGACGCGGGGTCCAGATGTCCCGCTGGACCAGACTCCAATTCAACAAACTGTCGACGCGATTGTCGGACCGGTTACAGCTTCGCCTGGCATTGAAACCGAACTCGAAGGAGGTCCGCAACAAGGAGGAGCTCGTCTCAGCGTTGTGCTAACTCGAGATCCGGACGAACTCACTCCCCTCCTTCAGACAACATGCCCACGTATCTATGATTTCATCGAATACCTCATCGCGAAGACAATCATCAATGAGGGACGAACTCTGAACGTGTTTTTGATTATCTACGACATCGTTCGTCGTCGTACGTCTGAGCACATTGTCGATGAATTCTTGCTGAGCGAACTGGTTCGAGAGTTTCAAACGCTTGTGAATGTGCCTCGTGCCGTTCAAACGACGGTTGTTCAGGCGGATGAAGCAGAACGACTTGCAATGCTGACCACCGACGTATCCTCTGCAACAACAGCACAAGGTGACGACATTGTTCCTGAACACGTGTTGAAGCCGGTCATTCAGATAGTCAATGCAGATCCTGCAGTGTTTGCTCCCGATTACGTGACTCCGGAGAAATACAATGCATCTACCAACTCGACAGTGCTTTTCAATGCCTATACATATTATGTAAACGCAAGGCAAACAGACCGTGTTGCGTCAGAAGAAACCCATACGCAGTCAGCAAATGATTTCACTGTCATTGAGCAGGTGTATCTTGGTAAAGTCAACGCAACTGTCCTCCGATCGGGAACGGTTGTTCTGCGAAGCGTATTTGGGGAAACGGAAGAAACTGGAAAACGCATCAAGGGTGGTTTACGCGACCGCCGTCCTCTCTACTCAAATGCTAGCCTCTCTCGCACTGGTTCTCTTGGGAGCAACGGGGATGCGCGACTGCGGAGACGGGCTCGGGCGCGCCGCACTTATCGGGTTCGGAAGCAGTCCCGAAAGTCCAAGACCCGGAGATAACCTGTCCCTTTGGATTGCCTACGACCTTCCCGCTCCTGCGATTGATGCAGGATCGGCAACCTATTCGTTCAGTCTGAATGGCATTCCATTTGCGCCGACTCTCAAGGATCTCTGCACCCAGACGGCCTGCCCAAAGGAGCCTGGCCTTTACAACGAGACCTCGTGGTCCACCTTTCCGAGTGTCTCCGGCAAGATTGTGACACAGATCGAATGGCGCGACCCCGATGACACGCTGATTTGGTGCGTCGAAAACACCTGGAGAGTATAACAATGATCAATCTCACCCATTCCGAGATTTCGGAAATCACAAACGAAAGTCTTCCGCCCGCGTCAATCGACGCCTTGAAGACGCTTCGAAATGCAATGTGCGAGTCCACGCCCCAGAGTGGATTCAAACTTCAGAGTCAGCAAAGGTTTCTGCGACGCATTCTGTCTCCGGATGCACCGACTCGAAACCTGCTGATGATTCACGGGACGGGAACGGGAAAGACCTGTACGGCCATTCAGGTTGCGGAGGAGTACATTCTTCGTCCCGAGTTCCAAGACCGCAAAGTCATGGTAGTGGCATCGGCGGCTGTCCAGGACAACTTTCAGACCCAGCTCTTCGACATGAGTCGCGTGTCTGTGGATGTGGCTGCAGGGACGCTGGAGTCCAAGCAGTGTACGGGTCGCCGATACCTGGATATGCTCATGCGGATTGAGTCAGAGCCCAAGAACTGGAACAATCCCGACACGCGTGCGAAACTGGAACGCACAGCCAACACAATCATCAAGGAGTTCTACGAATTCACCGCCTACAACTCGTTCGGCAATCTGATTCTCAGCAAGCTGGGCGGGACAGAGAAGGACATTGATCGCGAGTGGGTGCACGAAACCTTCGACAATCGGTTGCTGATCATCGACGAAGCCCACAACATCCGCGAGTCGAAAGACGAAGAGGGAATGAAGGGAGTCACACGAGCGTTGGAGAATCTGGTCAAGACGGCAGAGGGACTCGTGTTGGTGCTGTTGACGGCCACTCCGATGTACGATACCTTCGACGAGATCATCTACTACATGAACCTGTTCCTGTGGAACGATCGCAAGCAAGCTCCCAATGAATCGGTCAAACTTGCGGATATCTTCAATCCCGACGCAACCCTCAAGGCAGGTCCGGGTGGAGAACGCTTCCGCAAATGGTGCCAGGAATACGTGTCCTTCGTCAAGGGCGAGAATCCGTTCACCTTTCCGTTTCGTCTGCCTCCTCCCAAGACAATCGCCCGCGATGGAGTCACCACCTCGTTTCTGGAGAAGCCGATTGCGCCTGCCGATCGCATTCAGTATTTGGCACTGGTCGGATCGGATGTGGCAGGAATCCAAAAGTCTGTGCTGACCAAGACGGAGACAGCCGACGACGAAGAGAAGAAACGAGTTCTGATGCAGTCCACCATCGTGGTTCCGCCGGGCAACAAATCCTTCAACGAACTGTTCCGGTCGGTTGGAAAGCAGTATGACTACGTGGACACCCCGTTCTTGACGCCAGAGACTCTGCCGAATCACTCCGCCAAGTTTGTGTCCATTCTCAAATCGATTGAAGGAGGGTCGGGCATCTGCTTGGTGTACTCCAACTTCGTTGCGCTTGGAGCCCGGCTGTTTGCGATGGCACTGGAAGAGCATGGCTATGCGCCCTATGCAGGAACGTCATTGCTTGCGAAGCCGTCGTTCAAGGGAACGTCCAAAGGCAAATACATTCTGCTGACCTCCGACATTTCTGAAGCCGAGATTTCTCGGTTGTTGGCGGCTGTCAAGAACCCTCGCAATCGCGATGGGTCGCAGATTCGCGTGGTCGTTGCAGGACCGATTGTGTCCGAAGGTGTGGATTTCCGGTACATGCGTCAGATTCACGTGGTGGATCCTTGGTGGAACATGAGCCGAATTGAGCAAGTCGTGGGACGGGGTCTGCGCACCTGCTCGCATCAGATTCTGCCGTTTGAGGACCAGAACTGCTCGGTGTATTTCCACGTGGTTCGCACAGGAGATGGGAAGGAGTGTTTCGACGAATACACCTACCGCACAAAAGTGGAGCAAAAAGCGATGAAGATTGCACGAGTTCGCAAGGTGTTGGCCGAGTCCGCAATGGACTGTCCACTTCAAAACCAGATCAACACACTTCCCGAAGACTGGAAGCAGCTGGAAGTTCCGCAGACACAGTCGGAAGGCAACGCCACCGTCACGTATCGTTTGCGAGGCATGTTGGCTCCGACGTTTGACGATGCGCCGGATGTTGCCGCCTGCGTTGTCGTTCCAAGCACGGAGGATTCCGAGCATGTTCGTCCGCTGTCCACCTATTTGGATGTGCGCGACGAGCTTCTGGAGAAGATTGCGACATTGATGTCGAACAAACCCATTTGGGAACGCAAGGAGTTGTTTGCGGCATTGCGTCCGTATACCGAAGAGGTGGTCATCTACAACATCCAGCAAGCGATTGCATCCGGATTCCGGTTCAAGGATTCGTTTGGTCGTCCGAGTGTCTTGGAATCACGTGGCGAGCTGTATGCGCTGTCTCCGTTGGGGGTTCCGAACGAGACGATGGTGGATCGCACAACCCAGCCCGCTGCGCGTGGAAATGTGGACCTCCCCGAAGTGGAAAAGGAAGAGCCGAAGGAGATTGAAGTGCCCTCCGATCTGTTGGAGACAAAGCGGGCGGCCTTCAAGTTCCCGGCCGATGCAGCCACTCGGTTCTCCGAGCAGGTGTTGAATGGCTACATCTTTGACCACGAGTTCACAGACGCAGAGAAGCGGGCGTACCTTCGCACGCATCCCAAGACACTGCCCTTTGCAGACCGGTTGTATGTCGGAGACACGATCGTGCTCGGCAAGGATACATTCGAACCTCCTGAGCCTCCGATTGGAGACGACCTCACCGCCTACCGAGCGTGGAATGCGGCATTGTTGACCAAATTCATCGAGTCCAAGAATACGTTGTTTGCGTCACTCAAGAATGGCAAGCTCACCATCAGCAAAATGCGACTGGATGGCAAGGGAACTCCCAAGCGCAAGTTGGAGAAGGGAGGCAAGAAGTTCGAGCCTGTTGTGTGTGACACAGGCGAGAACAACACGTCCATGATGAACACGTTTGCAAAGTACATTGACTCCAAGAAGAAGGGTCTTCCGATGGTCCAGGCACCTGGAAAGGCTCCCAAGCCAATGACCGGACCGCAACGGTGTGTGTACATTGAGTTGCTCTGTCGTGAAGAATACAGGTGTGTCTGGGTCACGCCCGAAGAGTTGTCCGTTCTCTACGATGGAAAAGCAGCCAAAGGCCAAACACCGACCAATCAGGATACGTTTACGGAAGCATTTAGAAAATGAAACCCATCTAGTCAGTAAGAGCAGACTGCATGTTTGAACGTCGCACACTTGTTCGCAATGTCCATATCGAGTCTCGCTTTCTGCAGAAGAATATCCAAGCCAGCCTCCTTGCCCAGCTTCGCATGAAGTACGAAGGAGTCTGTGTGGCCGAAGGGTATGTGCAGCGTCGGAGCATTACGGTGGTCGACCATTCGCTGGGTCGCATCAATTACATCAAGGGAGGTCTGGAGTATACCGTGAAGTTCCAAGCCGACATCTGCATGCCGCATCCTGGACAAGTGTTCCGCATGCCCGTTGTGCTGAAAAGCAAACTCGGTCTTCATGCCGAGATGACCCCCATCAAGGCTTTGTTGCCTCGCGATCTGCACATCGGAATGGGGGAGTTCGACGATGTCAAGGAGAAGGAGGAGATTGAGTACGAGGTCATCGGAGCCCGGTTTCAGCAAGGAGACGAGTCGATTGTTGTGCTGGGAAAGCTTCGGTCCATCGTCCAGCCAGCCAAAGAGGACGTCACCACACGCGACGAGGAGCCATTGATCGCCGCACCCGTCTCTGGATCCTCCAGCGGAGACGGATTGAAGAAGGTGACAGTGGATGTGGCGGCCGCAAAGGCACCAGAACAAGCGCGGAAACGCCGAGTCCGATTGAATCCTGAGGCAAAGGCAAATGAAGCGCCCGCAGAAGGAAAAGCTCAAGGAGAATCTTGAAAAGCTGGACCCTGAGGAGCATGCCCAGATCTTCAATGTCATCAAGAAATATACCGATACCTACACCAAGACCCAGTCTGGAGTCCTCGTGTCGTCCGATGTGCTTCCCGACGAGTGTCTCAAGGAGATTGAGACGATGGTCACCTATTATTTGGATCAACGCAAGACGATGAACTTTACCCGAAAACAATGACTCCCTTTTTCGTGTGAAGGCACGCCGTCACCCATCCGAACCGATCCCGTTCTCCGGGCGTGATGTAGTACTGATGATCGTGCCACAACCGATCAATCTCCGAAAAGTTGGGCTCGCCCGACTTTGTAATCAAGAGATCGCATGCAAGCGAAATAATAACCTCGACAAGAGGATGGTCTCTTGTCTGAAGATACACTGTATCGTCGCCGTCAACATCCGGAATCGCCGACGATGCTTCAAAGACTTGAAGAGCACGAACCAACACGTCCATTGTTCTTCTTCCGAGAGTTCTGTGAAAAACGGATGAAACAAGTCCAGCGAAAAGAATAATATGGAGACCCTTCTTCCTTCCGCTGTGCTTGAGGAAATGGTGTCGATTGCCGCCAAAGACAAAAAGGCGGAACTGGAAATCAAGGTCCTTGCAGGTCAAATTCAGACAAAGGATGTCGCAGATCGCATCGTCAAAGCGATCGAATCAGTCACCACAGGCGAAGTCGTCGATGAACACCGCGCAACCTTTGCCTATGCAGATGGACTTCGCGTGTCGGTCTTCGGAGCCGACAACATTTTGAAAGTCTGTAGCACGAGCAGTTTCCGCAACATCCCGTTGTCGGTGGAACGCAAACGTCGCTACTTTGATGTGCCAGGACAAGCTGGAAACAAGGACATGGTGGATGTCCCCGATCTGCGACTTCGCTTCACGCTTCGGCACGAGGACCCCCTTCGCAAAGATTTCAGTGGATCGCCAATGGATCCTGCGTCGTACGTCCGCATCCTGCATCGCAAGTCCTGGACGACGACCGACAAGCTTCTTCGCATCGACCTGTCGCTCGTGAAGACGAAGCAGAAGTCGCACAAGACCTTTGCAGACGTGCTTCGCCAACCGCCGTCCTATGAACTGGAAGTAGAGGTCATCGACAAGACGGTCTCTCCCAAATCGATTCTGGAGTCGATGGTTCGCAATGTGGAGCCCCTCATCGCCGCCTACCAGCAGTCGGCCTTCCTGCTCACCGAGTCCGATCTGCAGAGGTATCGTCTGGAGTTGGAGGCCACCAAGTTGCGATTCATCAACCCGATCACGATGGAACGCCGGCATCTGATTGAGGATCGCCCCAACAACATTCTCGAGGGATATACGGTCACCAACAAGGCTGACGGCGAGCGGTGCGTCCTCGTGGTCACGCGCGACAAGCGCCTTCTGCGGTGGTATCGCGACGGCCGTGTGGCCTGGACAGGACTGATCGCAACCAAAGACGCGCACATCGGAGACATGGTGGATGGAGAGTTCCTTGCGGACCGCAATCTCTTCTGCATCTTCGACGCCTACCACTTTCGAGGCAAGAGTATCCTGCGTCTTCCGCTGATGACAACTGATGACGACGTGACCAAAGAGCCGTTGAAGAGCCGATTGGGATGTGCCCACCAGTTCGTGGAGGATCTCAAGAAGGACTTCACGGCAGCGTCGGCACGGTCTCCGATGCGGATTGAGACCAAGTTGTTCTTGGCGGGAAACGGACCGGCAATGGAGCAGGCGATTCGCACGATTCTGGACACGGAGTTCGAGTATCCGACCGATGGGTTGATCTTCACGCCTCGTTCCTCGCCTGTCGCGCCGGTCACGGAGCGCAGGGGAGACACGTGGTTGAATCTCTACAAGTGGAAGCCGGCCAAGCAGAACTCGATTGACTTCCTCGTCCGATTCACTCCAGGAGACAGCTACGATCCAGTTCTGGGGCAACGTGTTGCACGAGGCACGCTGTTCGTGTCCCGCACGCCAGGCTCGGACATCGTCTACCCGTGCGAGACGCTGACAGGAGAGTACCAACAGCCCGAGATTCCCGCCGACCTTCGTGTGGTCTCAGAGACTCGCGACAGGGCTCCGTCTCCCTTCCAGCCCACTGCCCCCAAATCGCCAGATGCCTACCAGGTGCTGATTCCACTCAACGCAAAGGGTGTTCCGGTGGATCAGGAGGGACAGCGTGTGGAGGACAACACGATCATCGAGTGTGCACGGGATGTCGACAAGGGGCGATGGATGGTGATGCGAACTCGCTACGACAAGACCTACCAGTATCGTGTCCTCAACCAGTCGCAGTTCGGAAACGACATCAATGTAGCCGAGTCCAACTGGACCAGCATCCACAACCCGGTGACCGACGAGATGCTCAAGACCATTCACAGCAGTCCTCCCAGCGACACGTTCGAGGACGAGTTGTACTACCGCGACAGTCTGGAGGCTCGGGATCGTGTGATGCGCGATGTTATGAGTTTCCACAACAAGATCAAGGAGCGATTGTATCAGAGCAGCATCAAGCAGGGTGACACTCTGTTGGAGCTTGCGGTGGGACGTGCGAATGACCTGCACAAGTGGAGGAAGACGAAGCCGTCGAAGATTGTCGGAATTGATCTGTCGTCCGGCAATCTGGAGGGGACCCGGCAGGGAGCGTGTGTTCGCTACCTGAAGGAGAACGCGAAACAGAAGCTTCCGCCCGCACTGTTCATTGTGGGCGACATGATCCAGCCTCTGATGGAGCAGGACAATCGCTACCTCAAGATGCTCGACAAGCGTGAACCCGCTCCGACAGAGTATCTGCAGAAGTTCGTGGGTTTGACGGAGTTTGATGTGATCTCGTGCCAGTTTGCGATTCACTATGCGTGCGAATCCGAAGAGTCTTTCCGTACATTCGTGGGCAATCTGACACGGCATGGAACGGGTCTGTTCTTCGGAACGTGCATGGATGGACAGGCCGTCTACTCGGCTCTGCTGGGCAAGACGGGCCAGATCTTCCGGTCCAATGACCAGATCTTCGGCGAGTTCACCAAGCTGTATGCCGACGGAGACGGATGGACGGAGGAGTTCGGGAAGTCGATTCTCGTCAAGCTGGAGAGCTTTGAGCGTCCAACGAAGGAGTTCCTTGTTCCCTTCGGAAAGGTCACTGAGATCCTCAAGGAGAATGGATTTGAGTTGGTGCGGTCCACGATGTTCTCCGAAGAGTATGCATCACAGAATGAGTTCGTGCTTGCAGGCGATGTGCAGACCTTCTCCTTCCTCCATCGCGGATTCGTGTTCAAGCGGGTGGCAAAGGCAGTCGAGGAACCCCAGCAAGAAGTGGAGGTTCCGGTTGTTGCGCAGCCGCCCAAGAAGGAGGAGGAGCCTGCTGAGGAAGAAAAGAAGGAAGAGGAAGAGAAGCCGACAAAGAAGAAGCGAGTGCTCAAGGCCAAGCTCGCAAAAGAAGAGGCCGAACCTCCTGTCTTCTTCTTCGCGGGCAATCCGGCTCTCAACGAATTCAAATCCTTCAGCAACATGTTCGAGGCCCCCGTGCAGATTGATGGCGTCACCTTCCCGACGGTGGAGCACTACTTCCAGTGGTCGAAGGCCAAGACGTTTGGAGATGGAGAGGCCCAAGCCAAGATCCTGAAGACCGCCAGTCCGAAGTCTGTGAAGTCCTACGGCAAGAAGGTGAAGGGATTTGTCGAGGAGACGTGGAACGAGACGAAGGACCAGGTCATGCGGACAGCCGTCAAGGCCAAGCTGATGCAACATCCGGAGATTCTCAAGGCGCTTCGGGAGACGGGAACACGTCCGATCGCAGAAGCCGATCCTCGTAGCAAGTACTGGGGCATTGGAACATCGGGACACGTCAAAGGCAAAGGATCCCGATCGGTGGCCGGGCAAGAACAAGCTTGGACAGATTCTGATGGAGCTCCGCAGTGAACTTAAAGAATAGACTTCATACGATAGGTTCTTCTATGTGTTGTAACTCTCTTCCGTCT
>JACCDX011589980.1_pt1 | contig 36242 bp, 52 predicted proteins | sample 7449681 | NCBI WGS metagenome assembly JACCDX01 (sample SAMN15323450, study PRJNA562643) | freshwater metagenome | isolation source: river surface water | place: USA:Blue River Watershed | collected 2017-08-18
TGGTGTCATGCAGAAGCGCGCGCACAACTGGTATATGTATTTGTGCCGTTGTGATTCTGCCTTCGTAATTTCTTTCATTTCGGAAATTACAAGGAATAAAGTGATTTACGCGCTTATTTTCTAGCGGTACCCGAGCGACGTGACCCCGATCACCTTGTTTACCATGGGCAACGGTTGCCACAAGAGAGGGGTCCCAGAATCTCCTGTACACGGCGTGCCCTTTGGATGCGTGGCGCACAGAGTCTTTAAGCCTGGTTTTATCCCTCCAATGACAAAGTTACACTGGTCCAATGGGTTCAAGGTCATGGTGAGCGTCCGGAGCGCGTCATTGGATTTCGCAGTCACTTTTCCAGTCGAGAGATTCGCATTCATATCGGTGAGACCGAACCCCGTCGCTCGCACAGGTGTTCCAAACGCCGGGCGGACCTTGGCAAGGTCCACGGGTTGTTTTGATGATTTGGCGTCCAGGTGCACTAGAGCGACGTCATATCGACCGTTTTTCCCTCCTGCTACGAAAAATGGGTGCTTTTCAACACTGACAACCCTGCGAACTTCGCCGTATTTCCCGAGTTTTTTCGCGAGCGACGGAATACGATGGAGTTTTGGAACTGAGTCCAACTGGAATGAACGTGCAGCCTGTTTGACATTCTTCTCTAACATGATGTTTTTTGACGCTTGATCGCCACTGGCAGTCCTTTCAGCGACCCGACTGACGCGTCCGGTATGCAGTGCGCGGCGGTCAACACGGTGCGCGGTCCAATCAGGGCACCGCCGCAGCGCCATGGAAAACTGACCAACCACGGATACTTGCCCGGGTCCTCTGATGTACCGCTGATGATACGTTCCTTTGCGTCCCGCTTCCACACCAGCACCATTGCACTCACCATGGCAACAACGAGTGCGAGGGTGACTGCGCGCATAACCACTACGCAAGGAAAAATTAGTCCTCATCTTCCAGAGATCCAAAGACCGCGTGAAAGGCGTCGGGGTCGGCGATGTCGGTGTCCCCCAGGGCGCTGGCGAAGGCGGCACACAGGTGTTTGATCTCGGCGTATTCGACGCAGCAGTGTAAAAAGTTCTCAGAATTACACACGTGTCGCATGGCCTCGATGCGGCGCGCGACGTCAGCAGGAGACACATACGAGTACTTGTGCAGAATGGTGGGAACTTTCTGAACAACAACAACTGGCTGCTGGGGGACAGGCTGAACGGCGGGGCGTTTGAACCAATTCATTGCTGTGTGTCGAGAAATTTATCCGTGATGTCTTTGAGGTATTTCAGGGCCTCGTCTTCGGGCGCATAGGTCTCCCAGGTCTCGTGGGCCTCGTTCATTCCGACGCAAATCTCGCAGTCGCAGGCGCTTCGGGTCCATGTCGCTTCGTCTTCGTCTCCGTCGGCCTCAAGGTCGTCCTCCTCAGACAACTCGGACATCTCTGACTCAGTCTCTTCGGAGGCGGTGGCCTCGTCACTGTCTGATGCATCGTCACACGCCCGGGTCACGTCCTCCAGGGCGTCGGCCACCTCGTCGTCGGTGACTGTCGTCAAAAAGGTCTTGGCCTGGTACTGCAGGGCCCGGTGCACGTCCTGCGGGAGCACATCATGTCGCCCGGCGTGGACCGCGTAGACCGCCGCATTTTCGCCCGCTCGCCCAACAAGGGAGACTGAGAGGGCCATCATGCGTTTGGCCACATCGTCGACCCCCGGTGGGAGGGCCGGCGCGTCGTTGGGGTGGCCCAGACCGGCGCGCATCGTCATTGCCCGTGGGCCGCCGCCGCGCACTTAAGTGTCTGTGTTTCCAGGGAGGGCATGAGCTCTTTTGACGTGTCGGTCGCCAAGTGCGTCGCGCTCTCGATCCTGCTGTGGCGCGATGCGACGCCGGGGTGCCAATTTCCTCCGATGAAAGAGCTGGTCTCGATCGAGCTCACCCGCCTGTTTGGGGACCCGTCCATCCTGCGCGCGGTCCCCGGACTCCCGGCGGCCCTGGAAACCGGGGGGGTCAGCCGCATGCTGGCGAGGAACCCCTGGGACGTGGACGCGCGCGACCTGCTGGCCACCTTTAAGAAAGCCGTTCCGGGCCCCATGCTGGAACAGGTCCGGCAGCTCGTGGACGACCGCGGCTACAAAGATGTGGTGTTGGATATGATTCAGTACCGCCAGCGCACGCCCACCAACTCCAGGGACCGCATCGCCTCGATCGCCTCATCGGTGTGCAAGGAACTCGGGATTCGCGAGCCCCAGGACGACCAGGTGGCCGAGGCGTATGCGACCGTCTACAGGGACATTGTGCGCGTGTGAAGAACACTTAAGCGCCCGCGGACCCATGCGCCAGGTACGTGTGCAATGTCAACCCTCCTGTCCGGTTCCACGACCAATGAAATTTGCATCGCCCTGTCCCTGCAGTCCAGGAACGTCACTTCAGAAACCACGCACAAGTCCACGACCACCGCCGCGGCGCCCCCACCCCCAGCGCCGGGGATCGTCCGCGATCCCGACGTGCTCTTCGCCGTCCTGCAGCGCCTCAAGATCGCCGACGACGCCATCTGCATGTTTAATGCGGACCGCTCGTTCCAGATCATGCTGCGCTACGTGGACGACGACGAGGACACCCTCTTTTTCGATGTCTGTTTGGTCAAGATCGACGAGATGGAGGACGCGCAGTGGGACACCATTGCCCAGCTGGAGCACGGCGGATTCCTGGATCAGGACCACCTGGTGATGGGCGAGTGGCACATCTCCATGAAGAAGCCGAACCACGAGGTGCTTCAGGAGGCCATCGCCTGCATCAACCGTCTCTACGCCACAACCATTTGCCCCTGCAACGAGTACCTCATCAAGGACGGCGGCGACATGTGCCCCTACTGCCAGCTGACGAGCACCCCCCAAGACCTCCGCCCGGCCTTTTGCTGCGTGTGCCAGAGCGAGACCCCCCAAAAACACACGATTCTGCAGCCCTGTTGCTCCCAGCGCATCCATACCCGCTGCCTGGCCAAGTGGCATGCGCGCTCGCACACCGAGCAATGTCCCATGTGTCGCGAACCCGTGTAAAAAAATTCTTTTGGAGAAGTAGAATGTTGGGAATCGTGATTGTCCTGGGCGCCATGAGTTGTCTGGCAGGCGGGTCGTACAAGATTGGCGGCATCATGAACGCGCCGCCCGGTCTCCCCCCCGCCAAGGTCGAGGAAAATCAGCAGCAGTACAATGTGTCCCTGGTCGTGGTGGCACTGGCCTTCATGCTGGCCCTGTGTGGCATCCTCATGGCCACCACCGGCTGGAACCCCTTTGCCAATCTGGGCTCCATGGCCACCAGCAAGGGCACGGGCAATGGCCTCGGCCTCCTGTAGGGAGTCCTCGAGGAATTTTCTCTCCGCTCTAGGATATCATGGACGCCTTCCGTGATCGTTTGAAAAAGCATGGAGCCTCGGTGATCTCCGGCATCGGCGTGATCCGCGAGGCCGTGCGGGCGACCGCCAATGTGCGCGACCCCGCCGAACGCCGCCTCAAGATCGAGCACATGATTCGCACCGTGGCCGCGGGCGCCGACGGGATCTCGGGCACCGCGGACGACTTGATTTCCCCGGCGATCGTCGACCAGCTGGTGAAATTGCTGCACCTGGGCCTTGTTGGTGAGATCGCCGACGAGCTCATGCGCGCCCTGGCCGCCCTGCCCCCCCTGCGTCTGCCCGCCTGTTGCCGGTGTTAATACTCTGCCGCCTTTCTTCCGCCTTTTTTTCTCTTCAGAGCGTGCCCACGGAAAGTAAAATCCGCGGGCACACCCTGACTTATATTTTATATCGAACAAGTTCTTTTTGGACCGTGTGAGAAACAGTTGAGAAACAGCCGGAGCCCGCCGCCCCAGCCCGCTGCCCGACTGTCATCATCGCCCGCAATCGCACCCGCCCCCAGCCCCCTGCCCCCGCGCAGCCGCGCCGGCCCGCCCGGGTATGAACCCAGCCAATTGCGTGCCCGCGCCGCTGCCTGAGGACCTCCGACCGCCTCCCCTGCACTCCGTCGAGCGGTTTCTCATGGCGATTCGCGCGATGGACGACTCTCAGGACACCGTGGCGGCGTTTCGCGATTCGGATCGACGCCTGGCGAAACTCTTTAGGCTGCAGAAGCTCACGGATGTCCCTGCGCTGGACGATCTCACGGATGACCGGATCAAGCCGCATCGCCCCGAGTCCTGTGTATGCGCGTCGTGTCTGACCCCCGTCGGCTGCACCGCGGTGATGCGCGGTCGCGATATCATCCTGTGTGCCCCGTGCTACCTGGAGATGGACTACCCGGAGGTCCGTCAGGACTGCATCGACGATGGGACGGATTGCATCTTCCGCACGCTACAGATCGAGGACATTCGCCTGCTGGCCAACATGGAGACGATCCTGATCACGGCACTGTGCATCCGAGAACACCTTCTGAACTACTGGCGCGCGTCATCTCCCTCCAAGGCCTTTCTCATGGACTCGATGATGACCAGGTGGTCTGCCAACACGCCGCGTGTGGTCCGCCCGCGTGTGATTCGCCCGAACGAGCCCAGGTCGCGCGCGGTGATTCTCGGATGTCTGACGGCGGGGGTCCCCGTCAAGGTGCAGGGCGTCAATGTCCGACCTCCCGAGTGGAGCCCTGACCGCGTGCTGGAGACCACAGAGACCGTCGACGTCGTCCATATGACGTCTCCGACCTGGGCGTCCGACATTGACGCGGTGACCGAGGAGCAACCTGCCGTCCGCTTTGTGCACGGCTACGTTCACAACGCGGCCGCGCGACTGACGAACTTCCCTTGCCCAGGAAGCTTTGAGACCGTGTCCCCGGCCCTGTTTTCAGAGTTTGTCACCGCGCTCAACGAGATCGACCCCCACCTGTTCAATCCCATTGGCGGGTTCAACATGGCGCGCGTCCTGACCGACGCGGTGGATTTGCGCGCCGCCTACGAGGCCACTGGCGGGTCGCCTGACGGGTTCGCGCGGTCCACGGGACTCCGGCGAAACGCATGTGATGCCGTGTCGGTGATGGTGCACAGCCTCCCCCCTGTCAAGTACGACGGTGGCCTGGCGGCGGCGGTGTGGCTCATTATCCCGAAGCACTGCGTGACGCAGATGGACGCCGTCCTGCGTGCGCGACACCGCTCCCTGAATGACGCGTTGTCGGCAGACGATGTGGCGGCCGTGGAGGCTGCCGGCGTGACGGTGTGGAAGGTCCCGCAGGTGGTGTGTGAGGCCATCCTCCTCCCGGCGGGCTGCATGTATCAAGTCAACAACCTCACGGCCAACGCGGTGATCACCAGTGACATCGTGCTCATGTCGTCGGCGCCGTACCTGCTGGAGCGGCTCGAGACGGTCCGGGAGACCCCCGCGGACGGCGCGGACCCCCTGGCGACCCGACAGATGGTGCTCCGGGCGGCGAGCGCGACGCTGCAGGACCTGTGTGCTATATTGGAGATCCCCGTGCCGGAGGAGCCTGTGTACGATCCTGTATTTTGATTTTTGTAATTTTTTTACACTTCAGACCAGGGTTTCATGGTGGCGGCGAGGTCGGCTCGGATGAGGGACCGTTCGCGGGCGGTCAGGAGGGGCCCGAGGCTCGTTCGTTTCGCGCGGAGATGCTTGAACTTCGCCGAGCTGCCTGATTTCGGAAAGCGGCCTATGAGGACGAGGTCGTATCGCAGCCACGCGGTTTTTTTCTTTTTCGTCTTTTTCTTGACGGTCGTGGGCTCGTAGTCGTACATGTAGGCATACTGGGTGCGGTGCTGGCGCCGAACGTCGCCGAGGCGGTCGCGGCGGGGCGCGGACATGGTCAATCCCATGGTACTCTACTGCGGAGGAATTGTTCGCGCCCGTTCCTGGTTCAGCTGTGTCATGGCCCCAGTAGCCAGTCGGTAGCCTCGATTGATGAGCTGGCGGTACCGTTGCGCTTTGTTGCGTGCCGCGACCGCGCGAGCCTGGGCGGCCTGTTCTTCAGACATGATTTGCTGGAGGCGCTCTTCCAGGCGCCTGATGCGTTCGCGAAGCGCGTTTGCGGGATTGACTGCCTGTGGTCCGAATGGGAGCTGGCGTGTCTGACGTCCACTCATGCGTGATACCAAATGAACAGAATTTTTTGTGGGGTGATGGCAGATGAAGCTGGCCCGTCTGGCCGGTGTGCGCCCTATTGTAGTCGGGAGCACGATCCTGATGTGCGTGGTCATCCTGCTCGTGGCCCTGAGCGTGCGGTCGCGGTGGTCGAGCATCCCGGCGAGTCCCCTGGCGGGTCGATGTCACACCATCTACCTGGTGCCGGTGTGGGGCCTGTGCAACCGCCTGCGCGCGATCCGCCCGGCGTACGACCTCGCGCGGGCCCTGGGATGTCGCTTGGTGGTCGTCGACGTCCCGGGGCCCACCTTCAAGCCCCCCATGTTGCGCGACATGCTCTCGATGCCCGGGGTGATGTGGGACGACGGCTGGATTCCGCCCGGCGTGCCCATCCTGCGGTCCAATTCGGGCAAGCACTGCACGGTCCGTTTACCGCTCTTGGCGTTCCGAGAAATGGCCGCGCAGTACCCGGCGATTGGGATCGAAGCGTGCGGCATTGATGTCTACGGCCTGCCCGTGCCTGACAAAGCCCCCGTGTACGAGGGCTTGCGCCTGAAGCCGCTCGCCGCCAGAGCTTGCGAACCCGTGCTCAAGAGACTCCGAGAGGCGCCCGGCGAGTGCATTGGCGTGCACATCCGGCAGGGAGCGCCGGTGGACTACAAACTCAAAAACTTCTTTGGGTACTGGCCCGAGCACGGCACGGACCCCCGGCGAGAGCACGTGCCCACGGCCTGCTGCTGGGCCGAGGCCGGGAAATCGACGCATGCATGTCCCGCGCAGTTCACGCCCCTGGAAGATTTTCTGGCGGCGATGCGTGAGGCCCCTGAGGATGCGACCTTCTTCGTGTGCTCCGACCGTCCTGGGTGCCTGGACGTCTTCCGCGAGGAGTTTGGCGAGCGCATGGTGACCACGGACCCGGCGGTGTTGGGCCGGCACGATGGCACCGACAGTCTGGGCGCGGTGGCCGAGTGGTACTGTTTATCGCAATGTGACCGCATCCTGACGTCCCTGTTCAGTTCCTTTGGACGGGAGGCGGCCTACGTGCGGGGCATTCCATGCGTGCGGCCTGATGCAGCAGCTTCATCGTAAGACCTGGCTGGTGCTACGAAGAAGACGATTGAAAAAAGGGAGACGGAGCGTTTACTTGGGGGTGTGAGCAGCCTCGCGCCTGGCCTGGCGGGCGTTGTTGGCGGTCTTGTTGGTGGCCTTGAGGGCGTTCTTGGCGGCGCGGATGGCGGTGGGAGACCTGGTGTTCTTGGCGATGGTGATGACCTTCTTGGTGATGGCCGCGGAGGCGGTCACCAGGTTGTTGGCCTGGGCGGCGACCTTCTTGGCGGCGGACTTCACGGGAAGGACCTTGGCGGTGTTCACGAGGACGTTGGAGGCCTCGGTGATCTTGTTCGCGCCGTGGGCCAGCTTGACGGCCTTCTTGATGTGCTTCTTGGTCTGGGCAGAGTGCATGGGACTTGGGGTACCGTACGAACAAGATTTTTTTTTCCCGGCGGTGGAGGATGCGAACGGTGACGTGCTCGGCCGAGATTCCCCAGGTGCCGGCCCACGCCCTGCACGCGGCCCTCATGTCCGACGACCTCCTGCGAGAGTTTCACGGCCCCGAGACCCAGGTGGGGGCCTGGAGGCGCGGCGCTCGGTCCCTGTGCTTTCGGGTCGACACCACCGGGTCCCCCATCCCCCTGGGCCGTCGCCTCTGGACCCAGGTGCAGCAGACCTGGCGGCCGACCGGGGTGGCCAACCGGATGAGGCTCGCCGGCACCGACATCCTGGACATCCGATCGGCCTGGACCGTGCGGGACGGGCACATTGGCGCCGAGGCCCACATCGAGGTGCACGCCCCCCTGGCGTGGGTGGCCGAGCTCTTTGTCGCGCGGAAGGCCAGGGCCCAAATGACGGCCTTCTGCGAGGCCATTCGAGGGCGGTGCGTGGCGCAACACCACCGTCGCTCCAGCCTGGACCCGCCGCGCTCCCGGCCGGTCACCCCGGTCACGCCCATCCCCTCCCGTACTTGACGCGCTGTGCCTTGGGCCGCAGCCGTTGCAGCAGGGACCACGCCGCTTTGTTGGCCTGTCCGGGCGAGCGTAAGCCAGTCTGCCTGCCGGCAAGCTCGTCTTTTGCCTTGCACGCGTTGAAAATGGCTGTGTTTTCTGTGTACCGGCAGGCACCCACAAAGAGAATGAGATCGCCCAGCGGACCGCGAGGAATCTGACGGATGAGCGAGCTCAGCCGCGTGTTTCGAGAGCGCGGCACGACCCCCATCGCCTTGGTGCGAGAGACGTTCCCGCGGCGCCCCTGGAACGCGGTCTGCCACGGCACGGCGTACAGTCCGAGGACCGAGAGATTCATGTCTTGGGCCTGCATGCCCGCGGTGTAGGTCACCGAGTACACCTTTCGTTTGCGGCCGTACACCACGTTCCACACATTCTTGTCTGTCTTGAGAAGGTGTTGCACTGTGCCGCCGTACAAACACGCGCCTGGATACGTGAGGAACACCAAAACCACCCCCGGGGGCACGGTGAACGCATCGCGCCGTAAGCGACCGTGCGCTGCCACATAGACCTTCATCTGTGTCATAGAGAAAGAAAATATCCATGAAACCGCCCAAAATACCCAAAATGGCGCGCCTGACAAAGAGCGTAGAAAACACCTGGCACCGTGCATTTCCTGCATTTGCAAACATGAGGCGTGGTTCCAAGATGTCAGCGAGTGATGAGGCCACCATGGAGGCCGCCTGGCATCGGGAGAGGCGGTCTCTGCGCCGTGAGATTGCCGCCCTGAAGGATCGCGTGCAGGCGTTGGATGCCGCGGTGGCCGCCCAGCTGGAGATGACGAAGCGTGAACGGCGCGAGCGGCTGTCGGCGCAGATCAGAGAACTGGAACTGGAAGCTGGAATGCACCGAATGGTCATCGAGGCCGTGCACGATGAGCAGAGCCCGCTGCGCATTCGGGCCCAGGAACGCATGAACGAGCTGCTGCCGCGCATGGAGGTGTTGGATGTAGAGCGCGCGTCGCTTGGTTCTGTCGATGAGGAGTAGTAATTGTAACTTTTTTTCAACCCTTACAATACAGAATGACAGTCAAGATTCCAATGAAGCACACAGGGTCCCTGAGTCGCCACGGGTACCATCTCACCAACGCGTCCGCCCCCAGCCGGCGCCGGGCTTTGCGCAAGGCCATCGGCGAGTATGGCACGGGCTACGTCATCCACAAGCTCGGCGTGCTGGCCACCTACCGCAAGAACCCGGGTGCGAATAGCAGAAAACGCGCGCAGAGGACCCGGGCGTTGGCGAATGTGGCGTGGACTCAGGCATTGCGCGATGCCATGTCGCCGACCCGTCGCGCGGCCAACCTGGCGACTTACCGGTCACGCCACACCGTCTTGGATTCGCTGATCAAGACGACGAAGACGGTCCAGCGCCGTCGTCGGTGATCGGTGGCATGGACATGGAGGGATGGGGGTCGTTCTCGGGAGGCGTGATGCGTTCGCCGGGCCCCAGGTTCTCGTCGAGGCCGCGCTCCATGACGGCCATCTTGCGTTCCTGGAAGTGCCGTTTGGCTTCCTCCTGGCTGGTCTTGTAGCCGGTAATCAGGTCTTGCAAATACTTTTCCTGGTACTGCACATCCTCAATCTTCTCGATGTCGGGAGGCACGCACACCCACTTGCCGACCTCGAGCATGAAGACGTCAAAGAGGGGATCAAACTGCTGGAGGCGGCGGACGTGGGCGGTGGCTTCCTCCTTGGTGGCGAACACGCCCCGGATTTTCATGCCGCATTGGTCGGTCTTTTGGCGGGACACGGGGCTGACAAATGACACCAGAGCAAAGCGCTGGCCGGGCACGGTGATAAGGTCTTCCTCCAGGTGGTCCACCACCTTGGGTGCCGCGGGGGTGGGAGTCGCCATACCTAGAGCCCGTCTCGCATCCCCTTAAGTGTCTGTTTTTTGAGACATTTTTACAGTCAGATTCCGGTCAAATGCCGCGGGGGTGGGAGTCGCCATACCTAGAGCCCGTCTCGCAACCCCTTAAGTGTCTGTTTTTTACTGTGAGTGAGATTCCGGTTAATTGAATTGAATAGTAAAGTCGGTGCCGAGGCGCACACGGTCGGCAAAGTCTGGAATACCTTGAACAGTGGTGCTCAGTATTTGGAACGGGAGGAGGGCTGGATCGTCGGGCGTGCGCTGCAAAGCGTAGGCGAGGTTCGGCACGAGCGCGTCGGCTTCGTAGGGAACGACCCCATTACCCCAGCGCGGCACGCGGGTAAGATTGATCAGATGACGCCCATCGGGGGTAAACTCGATCGTGTTTATAATCGCCACCGCCTGGCACAGGACGTTGCTTCGTCGCAAGGCCGTGTCGAAGAGCACGCCGAGGCCCCATGCGTGATTCTTCCACTCGAGAAGCACGGGCATGCCATCGCGGACCGGTCGGTAGGTGCCTTTGAGGCAGTGACGGACGCTTCCCGGCCCGACGTGGTCTAGAGGAATGTCCACGACGTACATTCCGCGGAAGAAGCATGGCGAACAGGGCTTCACGTTGATCATCGCGAGAGGTTGGGTGGGCCGAAATATGACCTCGTTGACACGGTCGCGTCGCGATATGGCGTCAGGGGTGCAGGGTTCGAAGCGGTCTCGTGGATCAAACGCGGTCATCTGGTCAAGGCAGGCGTCGACGCGGCCTGCGGTCAGCATGGCGAGGGAGGGATCGACGTGCACCTCAGGGATCACCTCGAGGGGGCGCTCGGCAGTGACTACCTTCCGAACGGCGTGGACGTAGAGAGGGTCGTCTTCCAGGTCATCTGTGTAACATTTGACGTGAAGAAAATGGTCATCCCCCAATACAAGTTGGGTTGCTTCCTCTACCGTGGGTTCCGCCACCTCCGCGTGCCGCGCGGCTGCCGACATGGCCTCTGCGGACTGCCAGGGCGCGAATGGAGGACAAAAACACCAGGGGGGAGGCCGCCGCAGAGGTTTTTAAAAGTGCCCAAAAATATCCCGGGCGAAAAAATCTCGCGCAAAATCTTCTGTGAGATACGCTAGGGCATGCGAGCGGTCTTTCTCCTGGCTCTTGCGGGCGTCTTCGCGCTGTATATGTCCCGGCGGCTCGTCGGGCCTCTCCCCCAGTTTCGGGACGCCGAGCACACGGCCCCCGCGCGCACCCGCCTGGGCGATTGTTTGCGGGCCTTTGACACCGCGTGGAATGAGAGCTTTTTACACGGCAAGGCGACCCGAGAAATGGTGTACAGACTGACGGACCTGGCCGATCAGTGCCAGAGCGCGTTGCAGAGCGTGAAGGCGGCCTTGCCCCATGACATTGAACAACACGCTGAGCTCGCCAAGATTGCGGAGACCATCCAGCACGATCATTTCAACAAACTCGAAGAGCTTCGGTACCGATGCGGCTCGCCCCTGCTGTACCCACGCCCCATTGACGACCTCCATTACCGGAACTACGCTCGCGCGGCGCATGACCCGGCCGACCCCCTATCGACTCAAGACGACGGTGTCCCGTTGTCCGCGGTCTGGTCGTCCTCCTGACTGTGCTGCTGCAGGAAGGCGCTGATGCCCATGGCCCGTTCCAGGACGTTGCCGTCGGTCGCCTTCTTGGCCGCGGGCGCCGTCCGCCGCAGCCGCAGCGTCTCGTTCTTGGCCGACACGTTGTGGAAGTTGACGGCTTCCGTGAGGTCGGCGTCGTCGGGCGCGCGGGCTTTGGAGCAGGCCCGGCGTTCCTCGACGATCTGTATGTACGGCAGCATCTTGGGGGGCAGGACTGCGTGGCTCACCCCGTCCACCGAGGCCTGACGGAATTCCTCGATGGTCATGGACCCGCCAAAGACCGCCAGCATGAACCGCGGGGGCGCGGGGACGGTATGTTCGATGCGCCGACCAGGCTGGCACCGCTTTCGAAAGATGGCCAGGTGCATGGCGTGCATACCCGAGCGGTGAGAGGATACATTGTCCCGAATGTAGGCGCGCATACAAGCCCACGTGCAGAAGGCGCCGCGGACGGTGAAGCGGTCTCGGTGGGCATCGTAGGCCACGGGCATCGGCAAAGGCGTCGCACCGCACGGATGACAGCAGTGCCAGCACCAGGTGTCGGGGTCGGTGGGCCAGCTGGAGGAGGCGTGGATGCGTGGGATGGCCAGGTCGGCGCCCCCATCCACGGCAGCGGCGCGGAGGATGGACGGCGGACAGGCGTCATGGTGCATGATGCCTGTCCGGCGTGCGCGAGCAGTTAAGTGTCAAGTTCGCCTGCAAGGATCTTGGCGTACCGCACCATCTCGTCGATCCAGGAGCGGCTGGCATATTTGAAATGGCGTGTGGGATCGCGCACAAAGTCGCACAGCTGTGGCGGGGGGCCGCGCGCGTCCACCTTACAGTACGTGGCCCCCCGGACCTTGTGGTACCCCACGAGGTCGCACCACTCCAGCATCTTGTACATCTCGTCGTCCTTGGATGAGTGGAGGATGACTTCCATGACTTGGACAACCGGTCCGTGTTCTCGCACCCACATGCTGGACTGGGGGGATTGTAGGAGGTGGTCCATGAGCCGAACAAAGATATTGTCCGAGTTGCCGACGTACACGTATCCGTTTTGAAGCAGAAGCACATATGTAAAAAATTTGGCATCGCTGGACTCTTTCAGACGGTGGTAGGCCCGGCGGATTTTGACCGTGAGCTCGGCGCTGCGCAACAGGAGAGTGTACAGGTCGACGTCCTCCTCGTCGGTCGGGCGTCTTGGACTCTGCGGCGGGGTGAAGGCGGGGCTGACGCACCGTGTGGTGGACGGCGTGCACATGGGGTTCATCGAGGAATCCATCGTTCTGTCTCTCTGTCTCTCTCTATGGGCGCTTAAGTGTTATTTTGTTACAGATCGACACAACCTTCGAAAATTTCGGCGCACGACGCCCGCTGGCACCTCGCCCATGCTGTCCTGAAACATGGGGTCCGCGCCGTGTTGCAGCAGTGTTTTCACGAGTTTGGGGACGTTCCAGGAGGCGGCGTAATGCAGTGCTGTGCGTCCGGTGTGCGGGTCGACGGCATTGACGTTTGCACCGGCATCCAGCAGGGCTCGCGCCACCCGTGCCCGTCGGTCGTCGTGCCACGCGTCCGGCCGCATGGTGTGGCGGGGGGGCATGGCGATGGTACACAAAAAGGGAACGCCCTTGTTGAGATCGATGGCCTCGACGTCAGCGCCGCCGGAAAGCGCGTGCAAGCACATCCCTTCCAAACACGGTCCGGCGGCATCTCGAAGATCCAATGTGGCTTGTGTGATGCGTTGTCCCCGTCGCCGCAGGGCCTCGCGTTCCTCGATGGTCAAGAGATGGGGGAAGGCCATGGCAATGGTCGCGGCCAGACGTAGGTCAGCCAGCCGGGACGATTCTAGGAGGGTACGCAGTTCCTGGTCCCAAATGCGTTGTTGGAGCACCATGTTTGAAATTTTGAAAAGATGCCGGGCGGACACCGCGCTGCCTTTTGGAGGGGACAATTTTGGCGCGCTCGGGCGAAGCCAGCGTAGCCCGTTCACGTGCGAAGGCCCGGTCACGTGCGTGGGCGAGCCCGTTCACGTGCGCAGGCCCGCGTAGACCCGCCTGGCAACGCACGCGTAGCGCTTCGAGACCGACTGAAAGGCGGCGTTGGCGTGGGCGGCGACGGCTTTCATTTCGGTGATGACGGCGTCAACCTCTTTGGTGTCGCCCACAAAGGCGCGGATGTTGTCGCCCACCACAGCCGCATACATCTCGTAGATCTGGCGGTGTTCCACCTGCTTGGCCGTGGAGCGTTCGCGCATGAACAGGCGCCGCTTCCACTCGGCGCGGTCCAGACGGCCGGTCAAGTACTGGAGGCGGAGATCCATGTTGGTGCGCTGGACCCGGCGGATATCGTCGACGTGTCGCAGCGCCGGGATTTCGACGGCCATGATGTGCACAAGTTCGCGGTGGAAATCGCTGATTTGGATGTACTTGGGCGAGCTGCGGTCCATCTCGGCGACGCGGTTCAGGGCGTTGCGCACGGTAATGTAGTGCGGGATGTCGTCGTCGTTGACGCAGCAATTCCCGCCGCCGACTTCATCGCCGGGCTCGCGGGGGATCTCGCCGGTGTCGCTCCGTGCCCGCAGCCAGGCGTAATAGTGTGGGTTGTGAATGCGGCCGCGCTCGATCTGGCCCGTCCTCCAACTGAAGGCGATGTGGCACACCGTACAGAACATCTGGTCGCAGCCGTCCACTTTGGTGATCATCGTCGCGCAGGAGGGACAGGGGCGGGTATCGCGCCGGAGGAGGGCAGCGGTCGCGGCGGTCTCTTCGTTGCACACGTGCTCGTCGTCATCGACCAGTGGCTCGAGACAGGTGCGGCAGACCCGGAGCTCGCAGGTCCCGCAGACGTGCTGCATGGTGATGAAGCCGCGGCATTCCTCGTTTGGACAGCCGCGCAGGAACCGCGCCCGATTCTGCAAGGCCTCTTGCGTCGCCTCAGTCGCCCCGGCGCCGTTGTTTTCGTAGTTGCTGGCGATGATCGTGTGGAGACGGCGTCCATCCCGGTCGCGGTTGAATCGGACTTCGCGCATCAGCCGGGCGAGTTCGTCGAGCATGAGGGCCCCGTTGGCAATTTCCACACGTAACTTCTCGGCGAGGCGGTAGTTGGCCACGGCGTGCTGGGCGTCCGGCAGCAGCGCCATCTCGCGATCCACCAGCACGTTTTCGCGGTGCGCGCGGTACTCGGTGTCCACAAACGCCCGGCTGAACATTTTGGTCAGAAATTCGCGGTCAAAGGGGTGCCGGCACTGCATGCACTCGGCGTCATGGGTGATCGACATCAGGTACTTTTTGACGCAGACCGTACACGCCGCATACTGGCACCCGGGACATTCCAGCGGGCGACGCAAAGACGGCGTGTAGGGCGTGCAGCAGACGGGACAGTCCGCGGGCTTCTTGCGCTTCGCCATGGTGGATACTTTTTGGGTACACGGGGACCCTTAAGTGTCGGTTCACTCGCGTCGCCGGGTTCCCCATACTGGCGCGAACGGCAATCGCGCGTCCACTTCGTTGTCATACACCACGGTGCCAGGATGCGACTTGACCAACAGCGACCAGAGACTTTGGTCATGGCGATGTTCCTTGAAGTACGGCGCTTCATCGTCCGTCGAGTCCACGACCAGAGCCCCGTCGTTGGCCGTCGCGAGCTCGAGCCAGCGCTGCACCAGACGCCGCGTGACGGGCGAGTTGCGAATCACAAAGGCGGTCGCCAGAATTTGCGGTGCCTCGGTGCAGGCAGCTTTGGTACACCCAAAGGCGTCCAGCGTGGCCTGTTTGGTCCAGTCGTGTTCCGGGAGGCCGTTCAGTCGGAAGGCGACAATGCCGTCAGGGTGGGAGCGGGCGCTGGCAATGTACTCCCGCAAGCGCCTGCATCCCAGTGGATTCAGCGTGCACCCGCTGTCGGCGTACACGAGCACATCCCCCTCTGGCAAGGCGTTCAGGATATGCCAGCAGATCCACGGTTTCCAGATCCAGTACCCAAAGCCGCGTGGGTGTCGTTCGACAAACGATCCGTACTTCTGCCAAAACGCCTGGCCCAAACCGGCATCTGAAATGGCAAAGATGGTGGCAAAGGTGTCCATAGCTGTGGCTTCACCGGCGATCCGCGCGAGCGACTGGCTGAACCTGGCGGCGTTCCCAAAGGTCGCAAAGTGGACCGCGGGATCCGGCCGGCACGCGGGCTGCGCGAACGCCCAGACGGCCGAGCTGCCCAGGAAACATCCCAGCACCGACCCGACGAGCGCCGTGATGAGAGTGCGCATACACCCGGGGCACAAAAATTTTCTTGGGCAAGTGCATGAAGAGAGCACGGAACAACAACAAGGCCGCCAAGGCAGAAAATGTCGCTCGAGCGCTGCTGCAGCACGCAATGACCAAGACCTCTGGACGGCAGAGTGCGCTAGAAGGCATTGTGCCGTTTGCGGCCGTCTTTGCGCGCAAAAACAAGGCCCTGCTGCGGAACGCGGAGAAGACCGTCATGAAAAATCGGGGAACCGCGCACATCTTAAAGACCCATGAGGATCCGCGCGCCGTCATGTATGCACTGAACAATGGCGCGGACCCGTCAGTGCTCACAGGCAATAACCTTGTGGCGCGATTCGGCACTATGGCCGGCCACATGAGTTCATATGCGAATTCTCCGAACACTGTGCGTCGTCGGCGCGCGGAGACCTATGCCGTCATGCTGACGCGTCTTCTCAACGGTGTAAACCCCAAAAATACAAGGATACCTGGAGACCACGATTATGACGTCTAAGACATAATTCTGTCGTACTTGCGCAGACCGAACGAGGTGTTCTTAAAGCTCATTGTGGCACTTGACCCGTTTGTCAACATCCCGTCCGTGGTATTCGAGATGCTGAAAGGAGGTTATTCGCGTATACCGAATGATGTCAGTAAGTACAACGCATCCGTCTGGAATCGCGTCGTGGGAATTCTCGCCGCCGTCGCAGCAAAGAGACGGACGCAGACGCGAAAGAACGAGATGCTGGACATGTACTTTGGGTACGGGTACAAGCTCGACCCGAAAGAAATTCAAGACATCATGAATCTTGGCGCGAAGCTGACGTACAGGCACCTGCGAAAATTCGCGACAGATGTCCAATACCAGAACAAGAGCACAGTAGACCGTATCGCGTCGATGTTCCAGCAGCACGGGGTCATGTTGACACGCGCGACCGCGATGAAACACCTGCATCATGAATACCAAATCAATGTCCTGAAACGAGTCGGCCTCTTTCGCAACAACAACCAGTGAGTTTCTTCGTCGACTGTAGTTAATGCCACGGCGAGCTGGACCTGATGGCTTGTTTGACCGGATCGTCCTCGTCGTCGCCGGGTGGCATGAGCGTCAAGCGTCGGCGCGGCAGCCGGCTGGCCGCCACCAGACCCATCGCCACCGCCCCCAACCCCCACACTCTCCAGCCAGTCACGCGCACCGTCATACCCCCTCTGGCAGCGCGCGTGCCTTAAGTGACGAAAGGAGCATCTACACGGGAATGTAGCCGTACCAACCTTGTCCGCGCATCCGAATAATGATGAGAATGCGCGACCCCGGGCGCACCTTCAAGTCCATCTACAAGCCCTCCTCGGCGGCAACGGAGTCCTCCCAGGAGCCCCAGCCCCAGGAGGAGGAGCCCCGCCTCAAACTTCAACTCCTCCAGAAACTCAAGCCCCGTCTGGACTCCTGGTCGCCCCTCCAGTCCGTACCGTACACGTCGCCGCCCCCAGGCAAGGCGCCAGGCGGGCACACGTACCAGGCGGCGGACTGCAAACACCGCTACCGCCCCTATCCGGCCAATGCTGGCACATGTAAACACCATGGAAGTATACCGTAGAGGCGGACTCCCTGCTGCGTTTTGGGACGACGTGTACGACGCGGGTCCTCGTGGATACCGCGGAGGCGACTGCTGCCGCGTGGGTTGACGAGCCGGTTTGGATGCTGACCTGTATGAAGCCCGAGGGTTTTGGAAATACTAATTTTGCGCGACGCCTGGTTGAAAGTTCCGCAGAAAGTGACAGCAGAGGTGGTTTGACCAGAAATGCACCGCAAGATGCACGGAGATACCCCAGAATGTGTGTAAGCAAGCCCGGTATAGCCCATTCTTCCCTAGATAGTTTCTATCTAACGGATTCTATCTGCAGATAGAATCCGTTCTATCTGGTGTAGCAGCGGCCGCTTTCTAGGGGTCTGAGCTATCTGGCTCTGAGATAGAAATCATATGCTTACACAGGCATCTATCTGGCATATCTGGGGATTTCAGGGCGCCAGATAGGCCGGATAGACTGGGTGATACACTGGGTGATAGACTGGCATCATAGCATGGCATCTGCTGTCGTCAGGGGGGCGCCTTCTCGCACGGCCCACAGCTTCAACTGCTGGGGGCACAGCTCGTGGCGCTGCATGCCTGCTCGCAGCTCCTCGGGCATGACCACAACATGTACGGGGGCGTATGGACACCGCCGTATCGTCGTGCCGGCTGGCGCCAGGAGGCCCGTGCCCAGGAGCTCATCCCACGCCCTGGCCGCGGCTCGTGACGAGTAGTTGTCGTGCCCGGCGCGCGAACAGTAGGCGGCGAACTCCTTGGTCGCCATCTTCAGGTTGATCGGGCCGTCCATGCGCCGCCGTGCCACACGGACAGCGGCCACCAGCAGAATGAGCTGCGGCATCGAGAGGCCAGCCGCCCTGGCTTCCAGGCCATCGTATGCGGGGCCAGACACGCGGCGACATGCGTCCAACACGACCTTCCACGACAGGCGTGGGATCGGTAGGGCTGGGACGCGGCCAACCGCCCACTGGACGACGTTGCGTAGCGCATGCATCGAGTTGTCATAAGCCACCAGGTCCTGCAGCGCCGACATGGTGTCAGGGTGTGTCACCGCGGCCGTCAGGGCGTAGTTGTGGGCGGCTGCATAGACCTTGTGTGGGAAGGCCGGCGGGAGGGTCAGCATGCCCTGCAAAATATCCGCGGCGCCCTCACGGAACCCGTCAGAGGGCTCGCTGTCAGGGCCAGGCGTTAATGCGGCCGCGCGGGGCAGCTCGAGGATGAGGCTGCAGTGACTGAACCTTGACCGCACCCGTTTCTCCAGGAGGTTGATGGTGTCCCCCCGCCCCGTGGTCCCTATGAGAACGACCTTGGCAGGTGTCTGGAGAGCGTCCAGAAGAGTGTACAGCAGGGTTTGCTTGCCCTTGGTAAACATGTCCATGTCCTCCAGGATGAAGATGACCGCGTGGTCGGTCCCTGCCAGCCGGTGAAGAAGGAGTGACCGCAAGAACTCGCGGTTGGCCTCCTGCGAGGCGTTCTCGGCGAAATGGAGACAAAACGTCTGACACAGCTGCCTTGCAATTTCCTTGAATCCTGTCACCTCGTCGGCGTGGGCCCGGCCATACAGGCGCACGAGAGCCACGCACGCGTCCGGGATGCCGGGCTTGTAGTGAAACGCCGTCGAACGCAGGGCACGCTCCACGGCCATCGTCTTACCACTACCACGGGCTCCAAAGACCAGCAGCGACGTGTTCTGACCGTTGTAGAGAGCCCCCTCTGCGCGCACACATGTGTCAGGGGGCGTTCAGGGCACGGGAGGTGGGTGGAAGGCGTCTCACTGATATGTTCTGCGATCGCATCCACCGCGCGTTGCAGAGAGGGACGCACAACGGCCGCCGCTGCTGCATCGCTCGTGTTATCCGTCAAAGACATCATAATCCAGTCGCGGGCCGCTGCTGCCTCCTCCCAGGGTGTCAATGGTGCTGGGCGGGGCGCGATGTCAGGCTGAAGCCGGACCTGGCGCACGCTGTCCGCGCGCACGGGCATGAGGAAACCAAACGTGGACCGTAAAGAGCCCGCTGGCCTAGAGAACCGACGGGTATGCGTGGCGCGCCAAAACCTTTAAACCACGCGCGCCAGGCTCAGCGCGTCGCACGGCTGCTGCACCACCGCGCATCCCGGGGGCGGCCGAGTGTCCACCGGAGGAGGTTTGGGCAGAAGGCAGGCGGCATCGAGAGTGTCGGCTCGTGCCCGCGCTCGGCATTCGCGGACAATCATCAGCAGGATCCAATTGCCGATGGGCCAGAAAACGGCGACAATCACGATACCCAGAAGGACCGGGTGCACGACGTCCCACGCGTTCATTTTCGTTCGTCGGGCGGCCGGGGCGCTTAAGTTTTCAGACCACGCGCGCCAAACTCAGGGTATCGCATGGCTGTTGCACGACTGCGGTTCCAGGGGGCGGTCGAGTGCAGATGGGGGGTGGTCTCTGAATTGTGACGGCGTCTCGCGGCCGGTCCTGGGGATCGAATGGGTATCCTGTCCCGTTCCGGGCGCGCCTCGTACACTCCCGTGTGACCACGCACACCAAGAACCAAAACAGACCGCCGATCGCGATGCCCAGGAGGGCCGAGAAGACGACTTCCCACGCGTTCATGCTCGGTTGTCGGATAGGGGTGCGCTTAAGTTACTTACTTTGCCCATATCCAGTCGAAGTTTTTCGTCCATTGGCTTCCGCTGTATGGATTTCCAAAGCTGGTAGGGTGGCCACTGTAGTTGTTTGTCCACGTGAACACGTCGTCAGTAAGATGCTTTGTTTTGTAATACCACTCACCCATCTTTCCAATCTGGTATGCGTACGCGAGCCAATCTTCTTCCTTATCTACATCCGTCGGGTGTCCAGTATTGAAACCCTTCAAAGCACGTCGAAGGATATCACGCGGGTCTTTTGCTTTCACCTCATTTTTCGCTCGAATTGCCTGGTTGCACATCTTTCGAAAGCCCATGAAATTTGAAATCATCGGATCATAAAAGTTTTGCGGCGTCCACTCGTACCACTTCATTTCTGGCACATTCCCCTCGGCCATGTAGCCATACTGTTCGGCAGATCCTTTGAAGGCCGTCACGGCAGTTTGCAGCGGACCGTACGCATGTGCAGAATCTTTGCCATACCCTTTTGCCGTGCCAGTCTCGATGTCTACACGTACAGTGGATTCCTTTGTTGCCTGCCCAATGAACAATGCCAATACACGTTCTTTTTGCCAATCCTCGAATCCAAAATGCTTTTTTAGTGCAGGCCACGAGTCGTCCAAGCTCACGGCGAGCATTTTCTTCACGTCGCCTCGAGAATATTTCCGGTTCTTCTGTTTCATACTTGTCGCGACTCCAGGGGCCCCGTCGGGGACGGCGAATGGGATGTCACCATACACACTTGAATCAGCATTACCGGAAAGGCCTTTCACCGCGCTCACGCTGCTGGACAGGAGCTCTTTTCCATTGTAGTTGGACGTTTTGAATTCCGGAGCTGGTCCGTCACCCGCGGCCGGTCCCGTTGCCACACCGCCGCCGCCCGTGGTGCCGCCCTTTTTCTTCTTCTTGATGATGATGAAGAGGACCACCGCGGCAAACGCCATGGCCATGCAACTGAACAGCAGGAGGACCAAGGCGGCGGCCATATGCTCTCGGGAGAAAATTTTTACAGCGTGGCAAAAGCACATGCGATCGCCGTGACCGGCGCGAAAATGCACTGCTGGCGTTCATAGGATGCGACGCGCACGCCCGTTTCCAGAAAGGTTGTGGTCACACCAGGCGTCCGAGCCAATATTTTGAAAAACCGTTCCGCCGACGGGGGCAACGGCGTTCCCACCGCAATCACCGCGCCCGTCGCCTCGCACCGAACCACCACCTGGTCGCGTTCGCAGCACACGCGGAACGTCTGGCCCGTCCTTTCGTGGAGCTGGGCCAGCGTCGCGCAAAAGACCCGTGTAATCAAAATGTCTCGGACCTGACGCCCGCAGGTGATCGCGGTGGTCACGGCGCGGTGCATCGACGCGATAATGTCCATCCTGTCTCCTGTCTTGGTTTGGAAGCTTCGAGACGCTGCGATTCCAAAGGCTGTGTTCCACTGTGTTCCGCGGCGTCAAAAACTTTCTTCCGAGGAGTCTATGGAGGCCTTGCATCCCTACCTGCAGCGCATCAAAGATAACCCGGACCTCTCGGACAAGAGCAAATCCGTCTACATCAGCCAGCTCAAGCGCTTGGAGACGGTCACGGGTCGCTCGCTGCAGGATATGATGCGCAAGCCCAACTCGACCTACGCGCGCATCACCGCGCAGTACACAAACCCGCGCAGTCTGCGGACCATGATCGTGGCCATCAAGTCACTGTTTAAACATAATCCGAGTCTGCGGTGCGATTTCCCCGAGGCCTGGGACAAGTGGCACGCCAAGTTCAAGTCGGTCGATGCCGTCGTCACCGATGAAGTCATGCGCGGCGAACCCACGCAGGCCGAGCGGGAGAACTGGGTGCGGTGGGCGGATGTCGTGGCCAAAGAGCAGGAGCTTTCCCGAAAAGAATACGCCAGCGACGATCACTTGCTGCTGGCCATGTACACGCTCATCGAACCCGCGCGCCAGGACTACGCCGAAGTGGCCATCCTGTCAAGGCCGCCTGCCGACGACGACGAAGGCAACTACATCATTCTACCCTCCTCGCGCCACGCGGCAGCCACCCTCGTGCTCAACAAGTACAAGACCGCCAAGACCTATTCGACCTACACGCGCGCCCTGCCCGAGGCCCTCACGCGCATCATCCGCACCAGCCTGAAGCGCACGCCCCGACACTGGCTCTTCACGACGCGCGACGGCTCGGCGCACACCAAGGCCTCGTTCATCAAGTACTCCAACTCCGTCCTGTACAGACTCTTTGACCGCCGCTTTACCGTCCGCATGATGCGACATTCCTATATTTCGGAGGGTATTGACTTTGCGAGGTCGGCGCCAGGCGACTTGTTTGAGGCCGCCAAGCACATGCACCACAGCGTCGCCCAGCAGCAGCTGTACCGCCGCAAGGTCGAGCCCGATTCCGTCAGCGTGGTCATGCACGACAGCGAGCCCTCGACCTCCTCCTACCAGATTTCCAGGTACTCGGACAGGCACGCCGATGTGGAGGAGGTCTCCTCGGCGCCCCCGACAAAGAGGCCGAAGACGCCCAAGAAGACTTCCAAACAGAAGACCCCTTCAAGAGCCGCGCCTCGCCCGGTCTACAAGCCACAAGAGTTCATCGATTTGATGTTTTGAATGTCGGTCATAAGGCGCGTTTTTCTGGTCACAAAAAAACCGCCTTTAGCCTGCATCCATGGCGTCGAGAGCTTCGACGAGAATTACCCGGAATCGTGTGCGGGTCCCCGGGGGCGTGGGCGACGCGACGGTCATCGAACTGGCCATCCCCATGATGGACACGGGCGCCAGCCACTGTCACATCTGCGCCAGCGCGTTTTGCCCCTCGCACGAGTGTCTGCGGTCGCCGACCCACCTGACATGCTGCACCCAGGCCATCTGTACCGGGTGTCTGCACAAGATGTGTAAGCGGTGTCGGTGCGCCGATGACTGTGCGATGATCATCGCGCTCTGCCCCTACTGTCGCGAAGTCTCTCCAGTGCCCTCGCTGGACGTCTTTCGCGGCACGAAGGCGGCTTGTGCGGGCTGCAGTGACGACACAGACGGCGATTACACAGACGAGCCCCAGCACGCCACCATCGAAGGACCGCGGCGGGGACGGACGGAGACCCGGGGGCGCGCGGAGCCTCGTGCGGACCCCCCGCTGCCCCGGGCCGCACAGTCGGCGGTCGACAGCTCCGAGAGCCTGTTGCGCTACCTGATGACCTGACCGAAAAAATCTGCGGTCAGAGTACCTATGCCCCCCCGCCAATCCAGACGTCTCGCCGGCTTGGCCGCAGAAGTTCAAGAACTCCCCGCCACCCGTCCTCGAAAGAAAAACGCCCGTGGCAAGCCCAAATCTAAGAGGGTCAATACGGGACCCCAAGGCGGCGGCGTGACGAAGACTGTGCAGAACAAGAAGCATGTGAAGGTCACGGCGTCCGACAAGGAACTGGCAAAGGCCGCAAAAGACGTTGTCGAAAATCCCAACGACGCATGTGCTCATGAACGCCTCGTACAGGCGGCCAGAAGGGTAGCGACGGACCCACTGAACTCGGCGCCTCCAAAGGTAAATCAACCTCGTACTGTGTACCAGTCGTTGAGCGCCCGCATTCGCACTGGCATCCGACGCGTCGCAACCTTTTCGAGTGGCATGAAAGAACCTTTAAAAAATGAAGCCGCCCGCTTTGCAAGAGAACAACTGGGGCTCCCCGGAGGGTGGAAGGGGGCTGTCCTGACGTGTGCCTCGTTTGCTTGGAAATACCGTGAGGAAATTAAAGCACTGGCAACGAGTTTGCTCGAAAACGTAGAGGTGCAGAGAGTCCTGTTTGCAGGAGTACGTGGCGGAGGACTTGGGGTTATGAATTTTCTTCCAACGGCGAAGAACAACTTTATGACGGGATATATGGCCCGCGCTCCTGCACCACCTCCTGCACCACACCCACTCGACGCACTCATTCTACCTCAGACAGGGAGGTGATCCAAAATCAATTTCCAGGTTTGTGTTGAATACTGCCAACTCGTCTTGTCATCATCTGATGCTAACGTCATATTTCCTTTGGCAAAGCCGTACATTGTCGCTGCGAAAACGCCGAACGATTTCCTCTTGATGTCGTCTCCCCCGTCGAGATACAAGCTGCGAATTTCAGAGTCACCCTTGATTTCTTCAAACAACGTTGTTGAGTTTGCGGGCATTGTGCTCAACTTCAGTAACTTTTGTTGAAATTCAGGAGACGTCTTGTACACAGAAGCGACGGCGGCTGCAATGCCCCCTGCTTTCTCCATAATCGTTTTTGTCAATCCACCTGCGCCGCGCATGGCCTTGGAAAGACCATCTTTTGTGTACTTACGGGCGGGATTTTCCACCCATTGTCGTCGGAAGAATGCTTTTGGGTCACCCATGGCCTCTTCAGCACGCGACCTGACTGTATCCAAAAAGAATGCTGAGGCGAATCCCTTCCACGTCCACTGGAGGGGTTTTCCCTGTGCGGAAGGTTTTTGTGCATTTTCAAACGTCTTTTTCGCCCCTGCCGCGCCCTGGCCGTACCACAGGATACTCACAAACCATGCTTTCACGCTTACAGGAAGTAAATCGATAATATACTCGGCAGCTTGAATAATCCAGTGATAATACTCTGGCGCAAAGAACCGTGCAACGGTCAACGCCGTCCCTACAAAGAAAGCAATCTTTTCCCAATTGGCAAACACCCACCATGACACATTCCACAAGCCCTGCATCGACGATTTGACCGAATTGGTCCATGCGCGCTTTTGTATCGGTGTTTTCAAAGGAGTTGTGATGAGATCAATCGTTTTTTCCGCGTCGTCGCGGATTTTTTGCACAGATATGTAGGCATCGAGTCGTGTTTTTGCGAGCCCGTATGCGGTATGGACATTCCTATTCCGCACTCTGTTGCGAATAATCTCGTACTTGATATCAAGGATCTTGCCCAGCGTCTTCTTATTGTTCAGAGACACCTTGGAGCGTTGTGCATTGCCGACCAACGTGTTCATATTGAATCCGTATCGGCGTACCAACGCATTGTTTGTATTGTTTTTGTTCACTTTTTTCGGGGGTTGTGGGGATGGCGTGGGCGCTGGCCTCGCTGGCCTCGCTGGCCTCGGCGACGCTGGCTTGTGCAGCATCTGACGCAGAATGGTGTCCACGTTGGCGGCGGTCTTCGCGGTCGCCACGAGTGTGGGCGGCGTGTTGGCGCGGCCCGCGGGCTTGTACACCCCGACAAAGGGCGCCTGCAGGTTTGCGGGAGCGTTCAGCCCCTCTCTGCGAAATTTCTCTTGTGTCAGCAGGTACACGTGCACTCGGCTCTTGTTGTACGCCGGTGACGTGGACAGGGTGTCGTGCACGGCCCGGCGCAGGGTCTTGGACGGTGCGTTTGGGGCCTCAACAATCGCCACAATGTGACCCGATTTGGTCCGCATAATACAACTGCGCGGATTTTTTTCACCGTCTACCCATATGCCCTCGCGACGAACCGTCCGGGTCTCCAACGTGCCCGATATTCGCACTCTCCCATATCCGGTCGTCATGATCGTGGTCACCCAGCGGACCGCGTCTGGATCCCCTGCCCAGGCCGCGGCCACCAATCTCGTGACCCGGATCCAGAACAAAGCCTATAATCGCAGCACGACTCTGGTAGTCACCGCCACGAAACGCGCGCTGCAGCAACTGGAAGACCGCGCGCAGGTCAATGGTGTCAACATTGCGAATGAGCAAATTCCGTTTGCCGTGAAATACACACGCACGCCGGCAGGGCACCGCCGGAAGATCTTTCGCGGTGTCAACCAGATTCTCTTCGCCCTCCCCACACCTATGCCACAGCCTGGCTCGTCGCCCTCAAAGGCAGGCTCCGGCCCCCAGACGTTTTCGTCGGCCGCGCAGTCGCTCGGAGACTCTGGGTCACAGGCGTTTTTCTCGCCGCCACAGTCGCTGGCAGGCTCCGGCGGCCAGTCACGCCCGGGATCTGGGTCTCAAAATCGCTCCGGCGGCCAGTCACGCCCGGGATCTGGCGCCCAAGCAAACGTCCAAAACATACGCAACCGCAGCCGGGATGGGGATCTGTACACGGCCTTCCGCGTCCTCCTTGGAAACAAAGAAAACAGGAAACGGAAGGTGGCCGTCATCTTGGTGAAGAATGGGCATGAAGCTGCAGAGTTCATCTACAATTTGCAAGGCATGCAGGAAATGCTCAAAGACAAAATGGGAGCCTATGCGCTGTTTCCGACCGAGAAGAAGAAACCCCTGGCGAACAACGTCCGAAACGACATTGCGCGAATCCTTGCCCCGGAGTTTGCACGGGCTCGGGGGCGTTCGTTCGCGATCATCATGGTGTACGCATCAGGCAGTGATCCGGCAGCCAAACATTTGTGGGCACAAAAGAAAATGAAGCGCATTCTTGTGTGTTACACTCCTGGAGCCCTCTTGCAAGCAGCTGGCTCCGGCCCCAACGCGCTCCTCTCGTAATAAAAAATGTTGTGTAGTAAAAAAAACATGGCGCCCGCATGGTACAACGTCTCGGCCACCGTGGGTCAGGTCGCGCTCGGTCTCACCGCCTTCTTCACCGTCCTCATCGGTATCTTCTGCGTCATCGCCGCGGTGGGCCTCATTCGCACGCCCGAACCCACCGGCATCGTCGTCCAAGGCACCGTGACCGCCGTCACCCCCGGCTGCCAGGAGGCCGCCATCGACAGACCATGCACCGTCACCGCCCAGTACTCGTACAACAACACCCCCTACACCAGCTCGTTCCGCAGCATGCAGCGCTACGCCGTCGGAGACATCATTGACGTGCGTATCGCCGACGAAGCCGTGCCGTCCCAGGCCGCCGAAGACTTCCCCGCCCGTGCCGCCGGATGGGGCATGCTCGCCTCGGCCATCCTGGCGGTCTGCGTGGCCGTGGGGCTCGCGCAGTTTGCCGCGGACAGCCGGAACTTCGCGGCCGGCGCCGGCATCCTCACCTTCCTCCAAGCGCTCCTTGCCGTGTTCTGAGGCGCTCGATCATCGGCCAGACAGTCGCGGCATACTGCGTGTGTCCCACGAGCCGCGCGGTCCGGTGCCCAATGTCCGGGGCCATCTCCATGACCTCGCGGAACGGCTGGATGGCCAACACCTTGCTCAGGGTCCGCGGGAACATCATCTCCAGGTCGGCGCTCATCACCGCACACATGGCGGGATCCAATGTATGTCCACACGCGCGCAGCATCTCCACAACGAGGAGGGCCGCCGCGCGCGTGAGGGCTGGGGGCTCGTGCATCCCCAAAAACCCGGCCAGTCGGCGCGCACCCGCGATCGACTCGATGGGCGTTCCGTCGGGGGGCAGGAACACCCACGACTGCTGACACAGGGCCACCAGCAGCACGTAGGCGTCTCGGGATTCCAAGAGCTTGACGGTCAGCGAGTTGTGGCGCGTGCACGCCAGGGCCAGTTCCGCCAGCAATGGGCTCTTTTCGACGATGACCGGGGGCGCCGGCCACGAAATACCCTCGGTGCTCTCGAGCAGCAGCATCTCTCTCACACAATCAACACAGAATGTTTTGCGTTTGCACCCGGCCGAGGATGCCGTCGGGGTACACCGCGCGGTAGTGCACGTGCTTCTTCAGGGTTTTGCCGCGCACTTTGTAGGGCGCCGGGCACTGGAGGGGCAGCACGGCGGTTCCGTTGACCACAGGCACGACCCCGGCGTTCGCAAAGCCATCGTAGGCCGCCTGGGGGGTGGGCACGATCTCGCCGGTGGACGCGGCCGCCCAGTACACGACGTGCGTGGCGCGCCGGGGGGCCTTGACGGTCACGTCAATGGTGGCTTCCGTGGGGGTGGCCACTCGGAGGACGCTGGGCGGCAGCGCGGTCTCGCCCAAGAACGGCAAAAAGGTGGTCTTGTCCAGTATGAGGTACAGCATGCCCAGGGTGGCCGCCAGGGTCATCCACCACCCGGGCAATGTTCGGCGGATACCCGCGAAGGTCGCGAGCGCCTGGCCGAGGACCAGGAGGAGGACCGCCGCGAGGGCCGCCCACCGCGCCATCAACCGCTGCTTGAACGTCTTGAGCATTCCTCTTACCGAAGAAAAAAATCAGGTCTTGCAGTTTTCCTTCGGAAGATTTTCGTTCTTGGCCATTATCCAGAGAGCGGCATCGTTTTTGCTACTGAATTTCAGAGTGCCAAAATTCTCTGGAAGTCCTGTAATTGCTTTCTTTTTAATATTACATTTGTTGACAGAAAGGTACTTATTCGTGCCTTTATTAAGAAGGTAGACTCCGCCTTTTCCAGGCTGTATTTCCCAGCGGTTAGCATTTTTCTTATACCCTTTCGAACCAGAAGCATACCATTGCAGTTCATTATTAAAAGTAGTCAATGATAACGTATCGTTTCCATTGTCCTTTATTAGTAAATATTTGGAACCTTGGCTATCCATCACTAAACGAAACCTCGTCGGTTTTCTTGAACCGTATCCAACGTGTATCTGCGTTGCACAGCGCAAATCATATGAAGAATTCGGGTCCACTGTAATAGTTTTGTTACAATTTTTCGAAGCGCTCGTAAGGTAAAAATCCACATTTTTTGGCGTGCCGTTGGGATTAAAGAACAGTTCGGGTAATTTGTTTCCACTGGAACTCTTGGTGCTCGTGGTCGTGGATGTGCTTGTGCTCGTGGATGTGCTCGTGGAGGTGGAGTCGCCGGTGCCCGTGTCGGTGGCCGGGGATGTGCCGGTGTCGGTCGCCGGGGATGTGGCCGGGGACGTGCCCGGGCTGGACTCGTCGTTGCACAGGCCACAGCAGTCGCACAAGGAATTGTTCCACCACGCAAAGCCGAGACCAGCCGCCGACGAACAACACATGGCCGCCATGCCCAGGACAGCGACCATCATCGTCGAGCTGTTCTCGTCGCCCATGCTGTTCTTTTGGAAAGAAATTTTTTGACACCCCCGCGACCGCTTTTTTTTCCGTTTTCTATGGTACCCAACGATGTATTTCGATCGCGTCGAGCTTGACAACGTCCCCGCCGGGTTCATCCCCGCCATGAGCAAAATCGAGATCGTCAATTTTCTCAAGAGCCAGCTGGGCGACATGGGGGCCACGGTCACCCAGACCAAGACCCAGCTCCTCACGCGCGTTCGTACCGTTCGTCGTCAGCGGCCCACCCTCTCGGTCAGTTTGCCGCGCCTCTCCTCGTTTGCGTGGTACCTTATGAGCACGAAGCTCGTGCAAAAAGGCCTGCGCTCCAACAGGATTGCCCCCGCGCGTGCCACCGTCACAGACATCACCAGTCCGAATCCTCGTCACGTCCTCGAACGCGGTGTCGTGCATGTGCAGTTTAACAACGGCCGTCGCCAGAAGCTGGTGCCGTACATGGGACCCAACGGCCCCAGGCTCCAGGCGACCCGAGCGGCCCTGGCCCCCTGGTACGTGGCGAATGTGCCTGCGTCCAGGTCGGCCTCCCCTGCCAGGTCGGTCTCCCCTGCCAGGTCGGCCTCCCCTGCCAGGTCTCCTTCCCCCAACCGGCGTCCCGTGCGCGGCATGGGCCTGATGACCGCCTTCCCCACGATGCACGCGCCCAACTGGAACGCCGCCGTGACCATGGCCAATACCCTGCCCAACGGAAACACCGCCAACCGCACCGCCGCCAGGAACGCCGCCAGCACCCTCTCGTCCCTGCGTCGTCGTCGTCGGTAATTTTTGACTCCCCCGCGACCGCTTTTTTCAAATTTTTACACAGACAAGGCACGGCAAATGTCGTCAAGTGTCAAGGCCTCGGCGACATTGACGTCAAACGTTTTCTTGTAGGTCAACAAATCGTTGGCCTGCGCCTTGTCGGTCCGCACCTGCAGGACCTTCCACACGCTGTCGCGAACGTGCACGCACTCCACGATGCTTTTGGGGACCGCTTTGTGGGATAACTCCCCCACCTTGAGGTGCATGCGCGACCGGGTGTCAAACACACACAGACCCAACCCAGAGTCATCCACCAAAAAGTCGACCGAATGCGTTGTTTTGAGTTTAAACAGACCGCGGCACCGGCCCCAGACGATCCCGGGGACATCCGGGGTCAGGACGATGCCGTCCGTCTTGAACTCCAGGGCGACATTGGCCAAGTGCCCCGCCAGCGCGCCAATGTCGTCCTGGGGCACAAACCGCTTGATCCGGATGCGGACGCCATCCTCGGGGTGCGGGCAATAGGGTTCCCACGCCAAGACCGCCACCTGGATGCGTTGGCTGAAGGACCGCCGGTCGATCGGAATGCCCGCGACCCGAATGGCATCGAAGATCACAAAATACCAGGCCTTCTCGCGCGTGTTGAAGGCCACCTCCCCGTCAAACAGCGAGCCTTGCCACAGCGCAACCGGCACGTGGACCAGGGGGATGACGTAGGGGGCCAGCTTGCGATCGAACAGCACGGCCATTTGCAGGTCCTCGACGCGGGCGAGCATGAGGGCCGCGCGCCAGCCGTCCGTCTTCTCGCACACCACATAGGGCGTCTCTGTGAGGGCCTTGAAGTCTGCTCGCTCAATGCTCAGGGGCGATGGGCCAGGGAACTTGCCGCGTGGGGCCCCGGCGAGATCAGCCACCATGCGCACCAGCAACTCGCGCCGGGGGCCAGGGGATACCGCATGGAGACGCAGGCCCTCGCCGATCTCCACAGCCTCCAACTCAAACATGATTTTGGTCTGGTGTTCCGGAATCCTGTGAAGACGAGTTGACTTCTGGTTCCCTCTAAAAAAAAATGGAACTTCACACACCCTTTGCCATCCAGGTCGCCTGGGAACTCGGTCTGGTGTCTCTGCAGGAGGCCCTGACCCGCTTCCGGCGCTGGCCGCTGCCCGCCAATCTCCGATTGCGATCCACCCATGTCCCCCCCGCCCAGCTGGATGTCGATGCGCTCGCCGGGGTGCTATCGGCGGCCTCCTGTGCGGATCGGCACGCGGATATCGAGACCCTCGTGGACGCGCTCATGACCCCGTTCCTGCGCGATGCCTTGGGTCGGCTCACGGCAGCGCTCGGGGGACCCCCCTTTCGACACGGGCTCTTGCAGCTCGGGCTCAAGTACCTGCCGCTCCGCCACGACCCGCCCGGCACCTACGATCGGTTTTTGGAGGCGTTTGGCGATGCGGCCTGTGTGACCCTCAACCCGTACCCCGTCCACGTCGCCCACATCCCCGCCGGTCTCTGCGCGCGTCGGGTCGGTCTGGACATTCACATCCAAGTCCCCCGCGACCGCATGCCTCGTCTTGTGATTCACTGCGACGCCAGCGCCACCATGTCCTCGGCCGGCGCCGTCCTCCGACACTTTCTGCGCCTGGGTCAGCTCTGCGTCTCCAAAAGCGTCGTCGGCGCCCTCCCCTGCCCGCCCCGAACGCTTGCATGGGCCCTCACCCCCGGGACGCTGCCGCCCGATGAGGCCGCCCACCACCGTCTGCTCCTCGCGGTCCGCCACCTCTTTGCCCGAGAATGCCCGCCCTCGCCGCTCCCTCCGCCCGTCAAACGCCAGCGCGATCTGGAACTGCATCTCTCGCTGCTGGATGCCCTCTGGCGCGCCGACATCGACCGCGTGGCGTTGCTCCTCAACGACGGTGCCCCGCTGATCCCGCCGTACGATGTCCCCAAATGCGTGCGAGCCCACGTGCACTCGGACCGCGGTCCCCGGATCCTCGACGTCCTCCACAACGCCCCGCACATCCTGGAACGTGCCCTCGACGCCGGGCTGTGGCTGCCGCTCATGGACGCTGCGCTGTGGATCGTGCGTCGCCCCGCCGCGCTCGCCTCGGTGCTCCACCACTGCGACCACGACCCCACCTCCCTGTTGGAGGCGGTCCTGGTCTACTGCGATAGTCATGTGCCTCAGGAAGCCCCGCTCACAGTCCTCCCGCCGCTGCTTGACCACGCGGCCCCCACAGCGGACCATCTCCGCATGGTACGGCGCCGGCCCGACCTCTTTCGTGTCCTGTATGCGGCCGTTGGCACCCCAGACGCACTGCCTGCCTGCATGGACCTCGTCATCATCGACCTGGTGCCCGTCCTCCTCGACCTTGCCGGACGCACAGATGCTCTTCGGAATGCCCTCCTGCGACGCCCCGATCTTCCGGAGATTCTGCGGCGCTCGCCAATGGATCTCGGTCCCTGGCTGCTGGATCATATCATCGTCGCCGACCTGGACGAGGCCTTTGCCGCCCTCGCCACAGGACCGCCCTCGCCCGACGTCCTGGCCCTGGCTATCGCCGTGGTGTCTCCAAAGGTTGTCGCGCGGTGTGTCTCTCTTGGGTGTGTTGTGACAACAGCCCACCTCGTGCCCCTCATCGAAGCCTCCGAAGACGCCCTGCATCCCATGTTCTCGTGCGTTGCCTCCCTGGCCTCTGACCGCGTGCTCCGCCAGGCCTTTGCGACCAGCGTCCTGCCCTGTTGCTTTGCCATTGCGCTCCTGGACGCCGGGGTGACTGACGCTCGAGTCATGACCCATGTCCAAACCGCCGGCCTGTATGTGCCCGACTATGTAAAAGTAGCTTAAGACCCTGCCGGCAGTCTCGAGAGTATGCATACAGACCCGCGCGTCCAGCGTCTCCTCGCGCGGCCCCAGTGGGAGCAGCGGACCCCCGCCTGGTATGCCCGGCGCGAGAGTCTGATGACTGCCTCCGATGCGGCCGGGGCTCTTGGGATACCCGCGTACGATGGCCAGCGGGGCAACATTCGGGCGGCGCTCCTCCACCAAAAGGTCTACGGCACCTTTAAAGGCAACATGTTTACGCGCCACGGCTCCGAAAACGAAGATATGGTGCGCGACCGTCTGGCCGAGATTGTGGGCGACGAACCCCTCGAGTTTGGGTTGCTGGTGCATCCGCAGCTTGAATGGCTCGGCGCGTCCCCCGACGGAATTTTCAGACGGTCCGGGGCGATGATCGAAATCAAGTGCCCCTACAAACGCCGCATCGATCCCGGGCATGTGCCCCACCACTATTTCCCACAAGTCCAGGTCCAAATGGAAGTCTGTGACCTGGACATGTGTTTCTTTGTGCAGTGGCAGCCCGCCCATCTCTCGCATACCGGCCACGAAATCTTTGATATCGCGCTGGTCGAACGCGACCGCGGCTGGTTTGCGCGACACAAGGATGCGCTGCACAGCTTTTGGAAGGATCTGATGGATGCCCGTGCTGCCTACGTGCGCCCGCCCCCGCCCAAAACCTCCATCATCGATGATCTGTACGACACCTTCTACTAAGTTACACGCAGATTACCAAGCGTTCCATGCAGGATACAGAGTAATATGCACGTAGACACGCGGACCTGATCGAAGGACTCTCATGTACTTTGGCATTTTTTCAATTTCATCTTCCAGAGCCTCGACAATATCCTGCGCCTCTTTTCCAGATCGTGCCAATAGAATAGTGATCTCGATATCCTCGAAGTTTGTCATCGTAGCCACCTTATCAAGGATCGCTTCAGGTCGCAGCCTTTGTCGAGTATTCTCCAGCAATTCTTGAAACATATCGTACCACAAATCACTGTAAATGTTTGACCATTCGTCTTCTTAAGTGTACCTCGCGTAGCTCGTTCACAGGCGACGATTTTTGTGTTTCGACATCCAATGCCAGATGAAGAAGGAGTCCCGGTGGCAAAAACGCCAATCCAGTACGTCCGTCTGTTTCCCGGCGACCGTCTCGCGGTCAAGCATGACACGTGGGAGCACGGCATCTTCGTCGGCCGCAGCTTTCGAGACCTGACGTTTGAGCACGATATGGTGGTGCGGTGCATCAACGGCGTGTGTCTCACATCACTACGAGAATTCGGCGGCGATGCCCTGATCTATCGCATCGACTATGATGATACTGTCGACATGGCCAGGGTGCGTCGTGCACGGGCGTGCGTGAAGGCATCCCGTGCTGTTGACGGGCACGATCCTTCTGTGTTGACACACCCGACAAACCCGGACCAGCTGCCGCATCAGGTGTCGTCCTACCTGGAACACAAGGTATTTTAAATGTTTCTGCTGGACCGCATGCGTTCGGCGCTGGCCGCGGGGTGTCCGGATCCCACCCTGCCCCGCGCGCTTGCCTCGCTGGAAACGCTGGATGCCATCGTGCGCGATCCCGCGTTCCCGATCGCCGACCATCTCGTGGATGCGTATCTTGCGGCTTTTGGAGACGCGCTGCGGTACGTCTACGTGGATATGCTCGCGCCCTTCCTGCCGACCCCGGTCCAGGTGCGTTCCATCGCGCCGTCGACCACCCACCCCTCCTCCAAGCTCTTTCTCTTTGGCCTCTTTACGCATTCTCTGAAAATATGTTCGGACCGTCGGCGCGCCACAGAATCGCCCGCCGAACGTCTGTTCCGGTTGTTGGCGTCCAAGGCCACCACCGCCACCGCGCGATCGGTGTTGTTGGGCGTGTTGTGTTTCGCGGCCTACTTTGACGACGAGACCCCGCTGGACCAGCTCGACGCCGCCCTCACCGTCGGTCTCGAGCTGGACCCCTCACATCCCCTGTTCTACCTCACCCTCGCCCGTCATGTCCCCCGGTCCGAGCGCACCCACTGGGCCCGCCGCGGTCTGGCAGCCACCGACTCCCCGCTCTACACGCTCATGTTCCAGGCCTGCATGGACCCCGAGGCGGCAGATACGGAAATGTACGAGCGCTGCGTCCGGCCCTGGGTGCCCGCCTTTGTGGACCGCGCGGTCTTGCGCCCCCTCTTTCGCGGTGTTGCGCACGCGGTGGACATGCCGACCTACACGGAGGCCTTTACCTGCGACGTCTGCGGGTGTTTTGCGCTCCATCTGTACCGCGGGGTGTGTTCGAAGGCCTGTCTGCGGCGCCGGCGTCAGCCTCGGAAGGCCAATTGGGAGGGGCCCTGTGCGGCGCTGCACCTCGCCGTGAAGGCCCATGCATGTGAGACATGTGGTGGGCGGCAGCGGGCGTGCTATTGTGCTGCTCTTTCAAACTCTGTTACATTGTAAGAACAATTAAAAATCGAACACATCAATGCAGCATCGCGCGCGCGGCATCCAGACGGGTTTTCAGGGCCTCCAGCTCGCGCCGCTCATCCTCCAGCTCGGCTTCCATCCTTTTCAAAGTCTCATCATGATTGATGTCGGGATGCCTGGTGGAGCTGTCGCCAAACACTTTGGTCAAGGCGCTTGCCAGGTGCATCGCCGATTTCTTGGACTGGTAAAGCGCCTCCAACAACTCGAAATTCTCTCGACGGGCGGCCTCCGTTGCACGGCGTTCGGCCTCCGTTGCACGGCGTTCGGCCTCCGTTGCACGGCGTTCGGCCTCCGTTGCACGGCGGGCGGCCTCCAATGCAGACTTCAGCCGTGCAATCTCGTCCTGCATGTCGACAGAAAAATGCGTCACCTCGGAATTCATTTTTTTCAGAATGCACGGCTCGGGGGACGGGCGCGAGCTTTTCAGGCGGACACCGGTGGAAAGTTTTGGCGCCTAGACCAGGCCCAGCGGCAGTTGATCCGGGGCGGGGGCCGCGGGGGCGCTGCTCATCCCAACAATAAACAGGAGCAGCAGGACGCCCGTACACACCAAGACCGCGAGCGCCAGGGCCTGGGTATTCGTCAGGCCCATGGGCATCCAGGTGGTGCTTGTCGTGGTTGTTTGTGAGACCGCGGGCGCCTGCACGGTCGGGGGCGGGGCCGCAAAGCTCGTGGGGGTCCCCAACCCGGCCGCGCCCACCGCCGCTCGAAACTGCGTGGGAGGCGTCACCCCGCTCAAATTCGCCGAGGCACTCAGCATGTTGACGCTCCCCGCATACATGGTGGCCGCCGGATTCGACAGGGGGTCGGCGTACGGGGCTGGGGGCGGGGCGTCCACCTGGCCCGTCGCAAACTCGTCGTCCGCAAACAGCAGGTCGTCCGCCGTCGATGTCCATATGGCCGGCTGCTGCTGCTGTTGCTCTTGTTGTACAGGCGGGGCCATCAAGGCAGCAGACGCGGCGGCGGCAGCAGACGCGGCAGTCTCGGCCGATGACGGCATGTCCTCGTACCCCTCCTTGACCTGACCGCTGCACCGCAAACATCCTGCCTTGACCGTGTTCCCGGCCGCTGCGGGCAGGGTGGGGTACTGCACCGGAACCCTGGGACCCTGGGTGGCCAGCGTCGCGCTCACGTCCAGCAGGTCGCGCATTTGTCTTACACATACAAAAATTTCACACAGATTCTTTGCCGTCGACCAGCACATCGCCCAATCCCTCCGACACCGCCTGCGACAA